>ERZ835762.67-NODE-67-length-134847-cov-6.325190_pt1 | contig 134847 bp, 119 predicted proteins | sample MGYA00519687_ERZ835762 | MGnify/ENA primary metagenome ERZ835762 (study PRJEB31850, sample SAMEA3708783) | human gut metagenome | biome: human gut; feature: human-associated habitat; material: faeces | place: China | collected 2014 ... | reverse complement strand
AGCGGGGCCCCGAGGGCCCCGCTCCGCACCGACGTGAAAGTGCCGTCCACCGGTCAGCGGCGCCCTGCTCTCCCACGGGCTTCCCCCGCAGTACCATCGGCGCTCGGCGGCTTAGCTTCCGGGTTCGGAATGGGTCCGGGCGTGCCCCGCCCGCCATGGCCGCTGACCGGTGGGCGGCGCTCCGCCCACTTCAACTTTGCTTAATCGTTTATACATGCAGACCTTATTCCAATGCAAGAGATATTTGCAAACAGCAAGAGCTCATCAAACGATAAACAGAAGCCGTTCAATACCTCAAAGAGCATGGGGCACGACCTTACTTTTTAATAAGAAGGGGACGAACCGAAGTCCGTCCCCTGAAATTCCGTGGAATGGATTAAGCCTCGAGAGCCTTCTTGGCGATGGAAGCCAGCTCGTTGAAGGACTCGATGTCCTCGTAAGCCATCTGAGCGAGGACCTTGCGGTCGAGCTCGATGCCAGCAAGCTTCAGGCCATGCATGAACTGAGAGTAGGAGATGTCGTTCATGCGGGCAGCAGCGTTAATACGGGTGATCCAGAGGCTGCGGATCTCACGCTTCTTGTTGCGACGATCGCGGTACTGGTACTGGAGGGAGTGCTGCACCTGCTCCTTGGCGTACTTATAAGAACGGGACGCCTGACCGTAATAACCCTTAGCGCGGTTGAGGACTGTACGGCGCTTCTTCTTGGCGTTCACAGCGCGCTTGACACGTGCCATATCTAATCAACTCCTAATTGGTGAGTTCGAGGTAACGGGATGAAATAAGGCTTAGTTGCCAGCCAGGCGTGCGGTAACGACCTTCTTGTCGGCGGCAGCAAGCTCGCCCTCCTGACGGAAGTTGCGCTTACGCTTGGTGGACTTCTTAGTCAGGATGTGGCTCTTGAAAGCCTTGCAGCGCATGATCTTGCCCGTGCCGGTGCGGCGGAAACGCTTCTTGGTGCCGCTGTGGGACTTCATCTTAGGCATGAAATTCTCCTTCTCGGTTACTACTACACAATAAGTGTGGCTATTGGTTAGCCTCGGCCTCGCTGGCCTCGTTATCAAAGGCGCCCTTAATGGGTGCGAGGAGCATGAGCATGTTACGGCCTTCAAGCTTGGGCGCCGATTCGACCGTAGCGTACTGTTTCAGGTCCTCGGAAAGACGCTCGAGTACATTGAGTCCCTGCTCCGGATGGGCCATTTCACGGCCGCGGAACATGATGGTGACCTTAACGCGTGCGCCCTTCTTCAGGAAACGAAGGACGTGACCCTTCTTGGTCTCGTAATCGCCCACATCGATCTTGGGTCGGAACTTCATTTCCTTGACCTCGACCTTGGACTGGTTCTTACGAGCCTGCTTGGCCTTCATGGCCTGCTGGTACTTGAACTTGCCGTAATCCATGACCCTACACACCGGGGGATTCGCGTTGGGCGCAATCTCCACCAGGTCAAGCCCCTGTTCATCGGCGACGCGCTGCGCATCGCGGATGCCGAAGAGACCGAGCTGAGATCCATCTACGCCGATCAGACGGCAGGTGGTTCCGGTGATCTCGTCATTGATGCGGGTGTCATCAGACTTAGCTATGTCCTTACCTCCTTCTTGAATAGAACAAAAATAACCCAGTGCCATAGAGCAACCGGGCTACACAAGAATCGAGTGATACATAGCAGTATCTTCGAAGTTCATTATTGTAGGACCAGACAGCTACTCAGTGGCGCCGAAAGGTGGGGACTTATCATCCCGCTTGGCTACTGCAAACACAGTGCAACAGCGATGTTAGCACACAAAATAATAACTTCACGCTATCAACACGAAGTTATCCTCTTACATGCTAAAGGGGAGACAAGCTCCCCTTCTTGATATCACATGGTGCCCGAGGTGAGATTCGAACTCACACGCTGTCGCCAGCGGAGGATTTTGAGTCCCCTGCGTCTGCCGTTCCGCCACTCGGGCGCGGTGAACTTGCTTATAGTATCACAGGCTCGGCCGCTATGCCTCGATCATCTCAATAAGTTCTACTTCGCGAAGCATCTCCACTTCATCGCATCCCCTGCCATCTACTGTCGCCTCCCCCATCTGGTTATCAAACGGATCCCAGCGAACGCCGTCGGACGGCGGCTCGAACTCGGCTTGGAACTCAGAGTTCGAAACCATTCTCCAAGGATCGAGATTGCCGAAATGATGCAATCGCCTCGCTTCGTCCCCGGAGCGTCGGGATGATGAGCCGAACGAAACGTCCGCCCAAAGCCAGCCGTACTCTTCGGTATAGAACATCGCCCAATCATGTGGGCCGATGTAGTCGCTTGAGACATAAAGACCGCTTTGCCAGCGAGCGGGAACGCCCGCGATTCTGCACATCGTCACAAACGTAAGCGCCATCACGCCGCAGTCGCCGCGAAGCGATTTCGCGCAATTGTCGGCGATAGCATCAAGCTGGGCGTAATCTGGCTGGTAGCGGTAATCAACGTGACCGGTCAGATAGTCGTATATCACCCTCGCACGGTCAAAAGGACGTTCGATTCGGTGGACGAGCGAGTCTGTGAGCGCTTTGAGATAGGGCGTGAAGAGAGCGTGGGGTCGAATCTCTGCCAAATCAGCGCCGCATGGCGACGGCGCGTCCACAACATGGCTGCTTGGAGCGGGGGCGGTCGCGTCCACATAGGGAGCGTCTATACGATATCGATACGCTACCTCGAACGTATCAATCTCCGTAGATTCCCAGAACACCGTGCGCGCCGGAGCGTCCTCGCGTGCAACGACCCCGCCTTCCGTCATGGAGAGTATTTCTATCTGGGATTGCTGCGGTGCGCGCGCGGGAATGGGAAGCCAAGCCCGAACGGTCTCCCCGACGCGTTTGCCGGGCACCGATATCTTCGCTTTTACCGTAATGATTCGGCTGGCGCCGCCGGCATCCCTCATGCGCTTGAGCATCGAATCTCGCGCCGCGGTGTCCGAAGGGGAATCGGGCAGCAAGCCGGGAACCTCTGCAGGATACACCCGCAACGAGTCGAGAAAGTTATCTAGAAATCGGACTTCACCCTCAACGAGCCGGTAGTCGATCCGCTTGCGCTCGATCAAATCGTCCAGCTGCCTTGAGCTGAATTCCGGCCATTCCGCCCTGATGAGCTCGAGCGCGCGGTCACGGGTCACGCAAAACTGGCGGGCGGTCCTTCCCATTCGGTGGCTCTCCGCCCTCAGGCAAGCGCGAAGCTGCGGTTCAGCGACCTCCTCCAACAGCTTTAAGCATGCTTCTCTCGCGGCGGCTATACGCCCAGTCTGTTTGAGCCTCTCGATTTCCTGCGGAAGCCCGATATCGAGATAGCGGTAGTCATCGTTCTCGACCTCATCGGGGCTGCCAACCTGCCCTTCGGTTCTGAGGGAGCCGGCACTCGGCGATGTCGTCTTGATTGTCATCATCCCTCCCATCGTTGGCTTGTCGAATCGAATTATGAACCATCAGGACATGCAGAGCCCCGCCAATACCGACATCGACGGGGCTCAAACAGTTACCTGGGCGCTATCCGCCACGGGCTCGAATCGATACGCAGATCACACGGGACCCTAGTTGCAGGAGACTCCGCCGTCCACGACGATTGTGGAACCCGTCATGAACCGGGCGTCATCGCTAGCGACATAGAGGACCGCGGTTGCGATATCGCGTGACTGGCCAGCGGGAATCGAAGTATCAAGACCAGCCATAACTCGACCCATACCAACCTGGCTCAGATCGGATTGGCTGTCCATAACCTCGGTCTCAACTCCGCCCGGGCAAACGACGTTGCAGCGGATATTGTTGGGCGCATACATGTAAGCGGTATTCTTGGTGAGGCCGACGAGCGCGTGCTTGGAGGCTGTATATGCGGCTCCGGCTCGGGCCCCGCGGATGCCGCCGATAGACGCGACGTTAACGATGCTGCCGGCCGTCCCATGCCCGAGCATGACCTCCACGGCGCGCCTCATGGCGAACATGGGGCCATCGAGGTTCACTTTCATGACGCGCTCCCACTGCTCGTCGGTGACCTCGGCGATAGGCTTGAATTCGTCCATGATGCCAGCGTTGTTGACCAGGATATCGAGCTTTCCGCATTTCTCGACCGCGTAATCGATCATACCGTTGTTCACCTCGACGGACGAGATGTCGCCGGGATACGGAAGGATGGTTCCGGAAAGGCCCTCCGCCTGCGCCGCGAGCTCTTCGAGGCGCTCCATACGACGAGCCACGGCGACGACGGTCGCCCCCTCCGCCGCAAACTCAAGAGCGATCTCCCTGCCCATGCCCGAGCTCGCGCCGGTGACCACGACGCTCTTGCCTTCGAAACGATTTGCCATACCGATCTCTCCTCTCAAAGGAACAATGCCATGGATGCACCGTAACAGACCGACCGGAAGCGAGCGGCGAGGATTCGGCGATTTGACAGGCGCTTTACGGTAAGCGAAGGGCCCGGTATGCAGAAAGCCGCCGCTCCAAAAGAGAGCGACGGCTTAGCGTCATGCTTTAAAGCAAGTCTGTAACCAGGCAATTAAGCCTTGTTGACGGAACCGAACTCCTCCATGAGCTCCTTGGCGCGGGCGACGATGTTGTCGCGGCCGCCCTTGAGGAGCTTGCGGGGGTCGAAGCCCTTGCCCTGGAGGTCCTTGCCGGCCTCGATGTAGTCGCGAACGCCCTTGGCGAAGACGAGCTGCAGGTCGGTGTTGACGTTGATCTTGGAAACGCCCAGGGAGATGGCCTTCTTGATCTGGTCCTCGGGAATGCCGGTACCACCGTGCAGGACGAGCGGGAGATCGCCGACCTCGGCCTTGATCTCGCTCAGGCGCTCAAAGGAAAGGCCTGCCCAGTCGGCGGGGTACACGCCGTGGATGTTGCCGATGCCGCAAGCCAGGAAGTCGACGCCAAGGTCGGCAATCTGCTTGCACTCAGCGGGGTCAGCGAGCTCGCCGTTGGAGGCGACGCCGTCCTCGACACCGCCGATACCGCCGACCTCGGCCTCGATGGAGATGCCCTTGGAATGGGCGAGCTCCACGAGCTCCTTGGTGCGGTCGAGGTTGATCTGGAAGGTCTCCTCATGAGAACCATCGTACATAATAGAGGTGAAGCCAGCCTCGATGCACTTGAAGCAGTCCTCGTAAGAACCGTGATCAAGGTGCAGGGCGACGGGAACGGTCACACCGGTTGCCTCGACGGCGGCCTTCACCATGTCGGCGCAGACCTTGAAGCCGCCCATCCACTTAGCAGCACCAGCGGTGCACTGAAGAATCAGCGGGGACTTCGCCTCCTCGGCGGCCTGGAGAACGGCGAGCGTCCACTCGAGGTTGTTGGTGTTGAAGGCGCCCAGCGCGTAGTGACCGGCCTCGGCCTTCTTGAGCATCTCTGCTGCGTTAACGAGCATACAAGACCTCCCAATATCAGGATTGCTCATAATTACGCTCCTAGAATACCACTTGAATGCGTAAGTTTTACTATTGTTTACCAACCTACATTTACCAACCTGCAAGACCGAGCGGGCGCAAGCGGTCCTATCGAGCGATGCGCACCCCCTATCGCATCTTGTCCAAAGGCTCCCCCTCTATCTGAGCGAGGCCGCGGCGCATGAACATATTGCTCTTGCACTCCTCGCCAATGGTGGTGGTTCCACCATGTCCTATCAGGCAAAGCGTGTCCGCAGGCAGCGCCGCTGCCAACTTACCCAGCGATCGTATTATCTGGGCGCCGTCGCCGCCCTCCAAATCCACGCGGCCATGGCCGCCCGGGAAAAGCGTGTCGCCCACAAACGCCACGTTGCCCGTTTCCGTCGCGGCGAATAGCACAATACCGCCCGGCGTATGCCCCGGCGTCTCCACCACCTGCAGGTGCGCACCCCCAAATTCCACCACGTCGCCCTCCGACAACAGCCTGGTGGGCTCGCCGGGATCTTCGGTGTCGATGCCCCACATCTGGCGCATGCCCTTGATGGCGCCGGGCATAAAGGCCGCATCGTCCTTAGATATAAGAAACGGGACATCGCCCAGCACGCGGCGCATACCGGCAACGCCGCCTACGTGGTCACCATGACCATGCGTGCAGACCAAAGCCCTTACCTTCACGCTCGGATGGTTTTGGACGAATTCACGCGCCAGCTTCTCCCCCTCCCATGCGGGGTCGATCACCACCGCCTCGTCCTTAGAACACACAATGTAGGTATTGGTCTCAACAGGACCGTTGATGATGCACTCGATATGAATCGCGCCATTGGGCACGGTATCCAACATCGGAAGGAAGGCAGGGCCCGCGTTGCTCATGGGGTTTTCCTTTCACTCGTCTACACAACAACCAAAGCGCCGGCGCCGAGACCGATTAGGCGCGCCGCCCTTATCTTGCTCGCATAGTTATACCCTGCGATGCGCTCTCAAGAGCCGGGCTTGTTATGTCCGCGCCCACAAGTACAATACCGAAGGCGCATCCAGCCCATGAGAGCCGGGTGAAACCCGTACAGATCGGAGGCACATGCTCAAGATAGAAGACGTTCTCGCCAAGGAGCTCGGCGTAAAGCCCTCGCAGGTCGAAGCCGTTATCAAACTGATCGATGAAGGCAACACCATTCCCTTTATCGCCCGCTACCGCAAGGAGGCAACGGGAGGCCTGGACGATGCCCAGCTGCGCGAACTCGATGCCCGCCTCACCTACCTGCGCACCCTTGAGGCACGCAAGGCAGAGGTGCTCGCCAGCATCGACGAGCAGGGCAAGCTGACCGAGGAGCTGCGCGACGCCATCGAGGGCGCCACCATGATGCAGCGCGTCGAAGATCTCTACAAGCCCTTTAAGAAGAAGCGCGCCACCAGAGCCTCCAAGGCACGCGCCGCGGGCCTGGAACCCCTGGCAAATATGATCATGCTGCAGGCGACCACCTCTGGCGACCCGCTTGTCATCGCCGCGGAGTACGTCAACGCAGAAGGCGGCTACGCCACCGCAGAGGCGGCGCTCGCGGGCGCGCAGGATATCGTCGCCGAGGTAATCGCCGACGACGCGGAGAACACCGACGCCCTGCGCGCGTTCACCAACAACACCGGAGCCATTGGCGTTGAGGCCGTGGATGCGGACGAAAAGACCGTGTACGAGGCCTACTACGATTTTTCCGAACCCGTAAGCAAGATTCCCAACCACCGCATCCTCGCCATCAACCGCGGCGAGACGGAGGGCAAGCTGCGCGTACGCGTGCGCGTTGACCAGCAGCAGGCGATCGATTTGCTGGGAAGCCGCATCGCGCGCCGCGGCGGTATCTTTGCCCAGGCCCTGGACGCCGCGATCACCGACGGCTACAAGCGCTTGATGGCCCCGTCGCTCGAACGCGAGGTCCGCGCCGCCCTCACGGAGCGCGCCGAGACGGACGCCATCGCGGTCTTCGCCAAAAACACGGAGGCGCTGCTGTCGCAACGCCCGGTTCGCGGTGCCCGCATCATCGCCCTGGACCCCGGTTACCGCACGGGCTGCAAGGTGGCGGTTTTGGACGAGTTTGGCAAGCTGCTGGACTACGCCACCGTCTACCCCACCCTGCCGCGCAGCGATGTGGCGGGAACCAAGCGCAAGTTGGGCGAGCTCGCGCGCCGCCACAACATCAATACCATCGTGATCGGTAACGGCACGGCGAGCCGCGAGACCGAGGAAGTAGTATCCGACTTCATTAGCGAGTCCGACCTCGACCTGCGCTACACCATAGTCAACGAGGCCGGAGCGTCGGTCTACTCCGCCTCCAAACTTGCCAGCGAGGAATATCCCGATCTAGACGTCACCACCCGCGGCGCGATGAGCCTGGGACGCCGCCTGCAAGACCCGCTAGCCGAGCTGGTCAAGATCCCGCCCCAATCCATCGGCGTGGGCCAATACCAGCACGACCTCAACCAAGTCGAGCTCGGCCGCGCGCTGGGAGGCGTGGTAGAACGCGTCGTCAACCAGGTCGGCGTCGACCTTAATACCGCCAGCGCCAGCTTGCTGGGCTATGTTTCGGGCATCACCCCCACCATCGCGAAGAACATTGTCGCCTACCGCGAGGAGATGGGCGCCTTCACAGATCGCCGCCAGCTCAAGAAGGTTCCCAAGCTTGGGCCCAAGGCGTTTCTCAACTGCGCCGGCTTCCTGCGCATCTCCGGCGGCACCAACCCGCTGGACGCCACCAGCGTTCACCCCGAGAGCTATGCGGTGGCGACCGCCCTGCTCGAGCGAACCGGCGTTGAGCCCTCCGCCCTCGCCCGCGGCGGCGTTGCGGACATGGCTCGCCGCGTGGGAAACATAGGCGAGGTAGCCCGCGAGCTGGACTGCGGAGTTCCCACCCTGCGCGACATTGTCTCCGAGCTGGAGAAGCCCGGCCGCGACCCCCGAGACGACGCGCCCGAAGTTGTTTTCAGTCGCTCGGTCACCAACTTCGATGACCTTAAAGTGGGCATGGAGCTCACCGGCACGGTGCGCAACGTGGTCGACTTCGGCGCCTTTGTGGACATCGGCGTCAAGCAGGACGGCCTGGTTCACATCTCCAAGATGGCCAACCGCTTTGTGAAGCACCCCAGCGACATCGTCAGCGTGGGCGATACCGTCACCGTTTGGATCTGCGGCATCGATAAGGACCGCGGCAAGATCTCGCTCACCATGGTCGAAGGCAAATAAGCTGCAACCCGCGCTCCCTGCGGGAAAAAGAAACATACATGAGAAAGGCGGCGCCGTGGAGCAAATCGCATCCACGGCGCCGCCTTCTGCAAGCGCCTTTGCCTATGTTGCGCAACCCGTCACGACAGACGCATGAGAAGACAGGGCCCTAGCCGCGGCGCTTCATCTTCTTGCCGCCCTCGCCAGGCATTATGCGGCGGGCATCATACACGCTATCGACGCGGCTGATGGCGGCAAGCAGGGGATCCAGGCCGCTCGCATCGGAAATCTCAACCAAGAAGCGCAACGTGGCTATACCCTCGCGGCTGGTCGCCGTGGCGGCGGAGAGGATGTTTCCACCCGCATCGCCAATAGCGATGGTGACATCTTTGAGCAGGCCCATGCGGTCGAGGCACTCGACCACGATCTCCACCTGGAATAGGGCGTCCGCAGCCCCGTCCCACTCGACCTCGATCATACGCTCCGGATGCTCCATCAAGCCCTTGACGTTGGGGCAGGTGGCGCGATGCACGGAGACGCCACGACCGCGCGTGATGAAGCCCACGATGTCATCGCCCGACACCGGGTTGCAACAGTGAGCCAGACGCACCAACAGGTCGTCCCCGCTTGAACCCACCACGCTCACGCCGGAGCTGGCGCGGCGCTGCGGACGCGTCGCGGGGCCGCGGGAGCCATGGGTGCGTTTGGCGGCCTCTACCACCGCCTCCTCACGCTTTTTCTTGGCGCTCTCTTCCACGGGCTTGGGATCGAGAATGGCCTGCACGCGATTGCCCACCATGCGCGGGGCGACCTTACCGGCGCCGATGGCGGCAAACAGGTCCTCCAGATGCTTGTAATTCATCTGCTCAGCCACGGCGCCCAGCGCCTTGGTAGATCGCTGCGTGGAGATGCCGTAGCCGCGTTTGCGAAGGTCCTTGGCAAGGATGTCGCGACCAGCCGTCGCGTCCTCGTCCTTGGTCGCCGCCGCAAAATACCGACGGATCTTGGACTTAGCAGACGGGGTCTTAACGATGTTGAGCCAGTCGCGAGAGGGCTTGGACGCCTTGTTGGTAAGGATCTCGATGCGATCGCCCATGTTGAGCTCATGGGTAAGCGGGGCAACCGCGCCGTTGACCTTTGCGCCCACGCAGTGGTTGCCCACTTCCGTGTGCACGGCGTAGGCAAAGTCCAGCGGCGTAGCACCGGCGCGCAGGCTCATCACCTCGCCCTTGGGGGTGAAGACAAAGATCTCCTGGTCGAAGAGGTCGACCTTGAGCGAATGCAGAAACTCCTTGGGATCGTCGATCTCGTCGGACACCGCCCAATCAAGCGAGCGCTTGAGCCAGTTGATCTGGTCATCCAGGCGCTGGGCATCGGACGTCTTGGTAGCGCTCGAGCCGCCGCTGCGCTTGTAGAGCCAGTGCGCCGCGATGCCGTACTCTGCCTGCTCATGCATCTCAAAGGTGCGGATCTGGATCTCGAGCGGGCGCGCCGTGGGACCGATGACCGTGGTGTGCAGCGACTGGTAGTTGTTGAGCTTGGGCATGGCGATATAGTCCTTGAAGCGGCCCGGCATGGGGTGCCACAGGGAGTGGACCGCGCCCAGAGCGGAATAGCAATCGCCCACGGTCTGGGTGATGACGCGAAGCGCCACCAAATCGTAGATCTCGGAGAACTCCTTGCCCTTGCGCTTCATCTTCTGATAGATGGACCAATAATGCTTGGAGCGTCCCTTGATCTGGAAGTCTTTCAGGCCCACGCGCTTGAGTTCGTCAGTCAGCGTCTTGATGGTCTCGGTCAGATAACGCTCGCGAACCTCGCGGCTCTCGGACACCATGCGGGCGATGCGCTGATACGCCTCGGGCTCCAAATAGAAGAACGAAAGGTCTTCGAGCTCCCACTTTATGGACGAGATGCCCAAGCGGTCTGCCAGCGGAGCGTAGACGTCCATGGTCTCGCGCGCCTTGAACAGGCGGCGATCTTCGCGTAGCGCCGCCAGCGTACGCATGTTGTGCAGGCGGTCGGCCAGTTTGACGATAACCACGCGGATGTCGCGGCTCATGGCAAGGAACATCTTTCGCAGGTTGAGTGCCTGCTTCTCGTCCATGCTGTCGACCTCGATGTTGGTGAGCTTGGTCACGCCGTCGACCAACTCGGCCACGGTGGCACCGAACAAATCGGTCACGTCGGCAAGCGACGTCTGCGTGTCCTCGACCGTGTCATGCAGCAGCGCAGCGCACACCACATCGCAATCCATCTTGAGCTCCGCCAGGATGATGGCGACCTCTACGGGATGGTTGATATATAGCTCGCCGCTGCGGCGCTTTTGATCGGAATGCTTCTCCGCCGCAAAGCAGTAGGCGCGCTCCGCCTTGGCGGCGTCCTCGTCGCCCATATACCTCCTGCAGAGCGACGAGAGCTTGCTCCAATTGTCCGCGGAGATCTCCGAGGGCAGGTCATCCGCCGTGGCGTAATGCACCATCTTTTCAGTGGGAACCAACGGGACGCCCTGGATGCTGCTGCGCACCTTGGCTATCGGGGCGCTCTCCTTATGCTGGGCGTGTCGCTGCGACGAAGTATCCATTGTTCGTCCCCCTATCGAACCCGGGGTGTGATCGGTCGGTTAACGTTGGCAAGCATATCATGTGCGGACGCCGAGAGCGCCCACCCGCGAAAAGCCGAGAACTCCACGCGCGCCCGGATGCCCTCCAGATAGCGTATGGACTGGGAAAGGTCCACCTTGCCCGGGCTTTGCACCATCTCGATTGATCGGTTGTTGTCGAAGCCCGAAATAGTTAGGAAACCAAGCTCTTCAAAAATCGCCAGCGCGCAGGGCACCATGCGTTCCTCTACGGGGGTTCGAGCATCGATTGCCAGGCACATCTGCGAGATATCGATATCGCTTGCGCTGATGCGCCTGTCGCCCGTCTGCCCCTGCTGGCGGCGAGCCATGGTCTGCAGCGCGCGATACAGCGTCACCAGCTCGTCGCGCTGGGGCGCCGCGGCATCGAGCAATCGCTCGTTGATGCGCGCGTCCCTGGACGAGTACAGCAGGTGTATCTGCGCCAGGGACCCGTCGCGACCGGCACGTCCGCTCATCTGGTTGAACTCCGTCGCGCAGAACGGCATATGGTACAAGACCACGTGGCGCACGTCGGGCAGGTTCACTCCCTCGCCAAATGCCGAGGTGGAGACCACGCAGGTCACCTCGCCGGCGCGAAACGCCTCCTCCACCCGCGCGCGCTGGACAGGGGTAAGCCCCGCGTTGTAAAAAGCGATCGATTGCCCCAGCTCTGGAATACGGCGACGCAGCGTGCGCGCAAGCGAGATGGACTGGTCGCGCGAATTAACGTAGACCAGGCATTTCTCCCCCTCGGCAACAATGGAGACCAGGCGGTTTTCGCGCGATGAAAGGTCGCGCTCATCATCCAGGCGCAAATTATCGCGCACGGCATCGTCCGCGACCACGTTTTCTATGCCCAGCAGCTCGCCGACCTGACGGACGGTGCGCTCGGTCGCAGTCGCGGTAGCGGCGAGCACACAAGGGGACCCGAGCTCTCGCAGCACGCGAGGAAACTCCAGATAAGCGCTTCTGGTACCGCCCAGGCCCTCCTCCACGTGATGAGCCTCGTCAACCACCGCAAACCCCACGCGGCCCGTCGCCGCAAAGCGCCCCGCGTGGATGGCGAGGAATTCGGGGGTGGTGAGGACGATATCGATGGATCCGCGGGCGATGCCGCTAAACACGCGGTCGCGCTCCGCCTGGTCCGTGGCTCCGGTGAGGACGGCGACCCCTATGCCCAGTTTGGCGAAAAACGAACGCAGGTGGAACGATTGGTCCGCCACGAGCGCGCGCAGAGGATATACAAACACGCTGGCGCGGCCGCGCAGCACGGCCTCGCGCGCGGCGTGAACGTGAAAGACCATGGATTTGCCGCGACCGGTTCCCATGACGATAAGGGTGTTTTCGCCGGCGGCAAGGGCATCGAGCGCCTGCATCTGGGCGCGGTGCGGGCGAGCGGACCCGATGCACGCGTGGATGAGGGAGCGGGTGAGCTCCTCATAGGAAAGCCCGGCAAGGCGCGCCCGGCGGTCGCGCTGGGGCTCGAGCACCGTTCGAGCCATGGAGTCCGCACCCGAGGAGACCGATGACAGCAGGGGCTCCTCGTCCAAAGAACCCGCACCGCCCGCAGCAGGCGCTTGATCGGAAGGGTCCCGGGGTGGCCGCTGGCAGGTGCGGCAGAGGATATCTTTGACCATGAGCTTGGGCTTGACGCGGCCCTGCCAGTGCTCGGCGACGGCCTCTACCACCAAATCGACCACCGAATCGCAGTTGACCAGCTCATCGATGTGAGAGACGCGGAACATGATAGCGGGCACGCTGGAGGACCCGTCCGTCGCCGTGAAGCGCATATGGTCGCCCGTCTTGCCCACGGCGGCGCGGTCGCACATGGTGACGCCGGAGATGCCCAGCAGCGGAACCTTGTTTCCCTGGCCAAACGGCTCGAGAAGGGAAAGTTGCTCGACCGTCTCTATATTCAGCTCCGCCAGGCTCACCATGGCGGCGACCTCGCCGGTGTCGACGAAAGCATCGTCCGGAAGGTCCGAGAGCACGGCGTCCAGGCGCTCGCGCAGAGCCGGCAGGTTCTCTGCCGCGCACGTCACGCCCACCGCTCCGGCGTGCCCGCCGAACCGCATGAGGAGGTCGCCGCACTTCTCGACCGCCTCGAACAAATTGACGGAGCCCACGGAGCGGCCCGAGCCTCGCGCGACGCCGTCCTCGATGGAGAACAAAAGCGAAGGAACGTGGTAGCGATTCACCAGTCGGCTGGCGACAATGCCCTTAACGCCCTCATGCCAACCCTCGCCGCCCACTACGATGACGCGGCCGCCCTCATAGGTCGACTCGACCATGGCGAGCGCTTCCTCGGTAAGAGCGGCCTCGATATCGCGACGCTGCTGGTTGGTCTCTTCAAGCTGGGCGGCGAGCCTGCCCGCCTCCACGGGGTCTTGCGCGAGCAGTAGATTGAGCGCCAGGCTGGGATCTGACATGCGGCCCGCGGCGTTAAGGCGCGGGATCAGCGAGAACGAGAGCGAATCTGCCGTAATGCTCGAGAGGTCCGTCTTAGTAAGGGCCGCCAGGGCCACATAGCCCGGTCGCGTGGTCGCGCGCATATGCGCGATGCCGTCAGCGACCAGGGCGCGGTTTTCCGGCGTGAGAGGCATCATATCCGATACGGTGCCGAGCGCCGCGACCTCGGTGTAGGCGCGCCAAAGCCCTGGCTTGCCCAGGCGCTCGCCTAGAATCTGCACAAGCTTGAGCGCCACGCCGGCGCCGGCGAGTTCACGAGAAGGACCCTCCGCAGCAAGTTTGGGATCGGTGAGGGGAACATCCTGCGGGACCATGTCCGCCGGCTCGTGATGGTCGGTCACCACCAAATCGATACCGCGTTGCACCAGGTAGGCGACCTCGTCCCGAGCGGCGATGCCGTTGTCGACCGTCACCACCAGCGAAGGCGTGCACTCCGCCACCACGCGATCGAGCGCGTTTTGGCTGATGCCGTAACCCTCTTCGAACCTATGGGGGATGAACGGGTGGACGTTTGCGCCAAGCTCGCGCAGCGCCTCGGTGAGAAGGCAGGTCGAGGTGATGCCGTCGACGTCGAAGTCACCAAAAACCGCTATGGACTCGCGCTCCTCGATCGCGCGTTGAACGCGATCCGCGACCTCGCGCATACCCGGAATGATCAACGGGTCGCACCAATCCCGCTCAAGCGAGGGGGTAAGGAACAGCCTGCCCTCGTCCACGGACGAAATACCGCGAGCGGCCATGATGCGGGCAACGAGCGGGGCGACCTGCAGGCCGTCTGCAAGCTGCTTCTCCATAGCGGGGTCGCTTTTTGCAACCTCCCAGCGAGGCGTGGTCTTAAGAGAGCTCATGGCGCACCCCGTATCCAAGGACGGGCGCGTCGGCGCGGGAGCTTGCAAGAGGAAGATGGCCGTCGGCTAGGCGGCGGCACGCAATATGGACACCAAACATGGCGATCAAATCCTTACGGAAGGCCCGCTGCGGCGAGCCGAGCTGTTGTTCGCCATCCATTATATGCATCGTTTGGACATCGAAGCGCCACGCGCTCGGCTAACGGTGCCGACCGCGGACCTGCGATAGCGCGGACCCAGGGCGCCCCGAGATATCTTAGCCGCCCGATGAGGCACCAAAGGGCAGCTAGGGGCTGCAGAGACGCCGGTGCAAAATCGCGCCCCAAGCGCCGACGCCGTTTCAGAAGCATAATGTTTCAACTTGAAGCTCACCCCCAAGGGCGGCTTGTCCTTGGGGTATGCACCTATACTGGAACGTTGAATAGAAAGGATGATCGCAATGATGGAACGCTGGACCGCCCTTGGAAACGGCATAGCGAAGAGAATGCCCTACCTTGTCCTCGTGTGCCTGGCAACGGGCGTCCTTCTACCGGATGTCTTCTCCCCTTTTAAGGGAATCGTCCCCGTGCTCTTTGCGTTCATGACGTTTCAGGGCGCGCTAAGCAACACCTTCCACCAAATAATCGAGGTATTTCGCCGCCCCGTCCAGCTGCTCGTCATCCTCGGCATAACCAGCGTCGCCATGCCCGTCGCCGCATCCGCCCTAGCCCACCTGTTCTTTGCTCACAACACGCAGATCGTCTGCGGCATCATTATTGAATACTGCATGCCGGTTGCCGTAGTGAGCATCATGTGGGTGGGAATGTTCGCTGGAAACGGCGCGCTGGGGCTCGCGGCGGTACTGGTGTCGACGGTTATCTCGCCCTTCACCATACCTTTAACCCTTCAGCTGCTGCTGGGAGCGTCCGTGCAGATTGACATTGCGGGAATGATGACGCAGATGATCTTTATGATCGCCCTGCCGGCGCTTGCGGGAACCGCGCTCAACGATGTCACGCGCGGCTGGGGCCACAAGAGGCTATCGCCCGCAATCAACCCCGCGTGCCGCCTGCTGTTGCTGCTTATCATTACCACCAATTCAACGTCCATGAGCCCGTATGTGCTGCATATGACATGGGAGCGCGTTGCCGCGATGCTCTTCATCCTGCTATTCACAACGTCCGGGTTCTTCTGGGGCCTTATCGCAGCGCGCATCTGCGGAGAGCCCTATCGCAACCTCATCACCATGAGCTTCTGCTGCGGGCTGCGCAACATCTCTTCCGGCACGGTCATCGCCGTACAGTTCTTCCCAGGCGAAGCGGTCTTTCCGGTAATGTGCGGCACCATTTTTCAGCAAGTGCTCGCCTCCGCTTTTGGAAACGTGGTAGAGAAGCTCACCGCGAAAGAACGACAGCCTGAATCGCGGCGAGTCGAGCAAGCTGCCGAGGGCTTCGCAAGGCTAGGCCCGACGCAAGAGGGAGACGGACGCCGGGCCCAAACGGCAGATAAGCCCGGCGGGCTTAACGATTCAAATCAACGATCTTGGTTCCGTGCGCCTCTTTAACGCCCAGCTCCTTCGCGATGCGCTTGACATTCTCATAGGTCACGCCGCCGCCCGGCAGAATGACCAGCTTTCCTTTAGCGTGCCGCGCCAGATCTGCCAAATGGGAAAGGTTCTCCTCGATGGGCGTTCCCGACCGTCCTCCATGGGTGAGGATATGGTCCACGCCCATATCCGCGAGCACATCGATCGCTTGAAGCTGGGCTTGGGGACCGAGCTCGTCAAATGCCATGTGGAAGGTGATACCGAGCTCGCGCCCGCGCATCTCGCCCACGCTGCACGCAACCGATATCAAGCGCCGGGTGCCCTCGGAATCAAGTTCAAAACCATCGCCACCGCGCTTGAGGCACCCCAGCACCACGCCGTCCGCTCCATTGGCGGCCGCGTAGCGGATATCGGTCTCCATGGCCTTGAATTCACTTTTGCTGTATACAAAGTCTCCGCCGCGAGGACGAATGATGACGCGCACGCTCGCCCCCTCGTAGGCGTGGACGAGTGCGATCGCCTGCTCTATCACGCCGGCGGAGGGAGTTGTACCGCCGCACGCCAAGTTGTCGCACAACTCAATGCGGCGAGCGCCTGCATTGAGCGCGGCCTCGATATCGGTAAGATTTTCAGCGCAGAATTCTCGTAACACGGATCCGTCCTCCATTTTGCCGGCTACCTTCTAAGCGCGCAGCACGCTTTTGTCTCCGCGCGCTTCGCTGCGCAACAGCATAGCGCAGGCGTCGCCAGGAGTCGCCTGGAGTCGCTGCGACCGCCCGCGCTTTCATGCTCGAGGTCTTATCGAGGCGCCGTGAGCCCTCGCGTTCCGGTTTTTCCGCCGCGCCCCTCTTGCCGCACGGGGCCGGCGGGCAGCGGAAAGCACGCGGGACCAAATAATGCGTTAGTGCGGAAAGGACGAGATATAGCAAGGGTACCTTATGAATAGGGCGTTTGCATCACCCAAGCTAGAAGGCTCGGGCGATGGTGATCGATGCATACAGAAGTCGCGCCTGGCCGCCTCCAGTCCGCACTAACGCACTATTTGACCAAACCTCCGCACTAACTCGTTTTTTGACACTCCCCCGCGATGCTGAAGACGCGTCCACAGCCCGCCCCCCCATAACGCACGCGGTCTTGCTCGACCGCAGCAGCTCGTACGCCTCGCGCGGCGTAGACGGCCGCTCGATCTTGGTGAACTTGAGCATTACTCCCCCTTCAAGCTTCTCATGCCGGCCCCCGTGGGCAAACGCACCCCAAGCGCCGGTGGCGCGCAACGGATGCCCATGCGACAATTACCAGTTAACTATACGATAGTTGAACAGCTCTTATTTAGATGAAAGGTGCAAGAGCACCACGATGGGATGTTTATGATCGACCGTTCCCTTTTCAGCCTACCCGGCATACGCGCGGCCCTCGCCCAGCTCGCCGCCATCAACGCGGCGCTCGGCGCGCTCGCCGTCGCGCAGGCATGGGCGCTGGCACTCGCCATCTCCCGCCTCTGGGCAGGCGGCGCCCTCGCGAGCTCCCTTGTACCGGCGACCGTCTTTCTCGCCTGCTACGTGCTTCGCCAGGCCACGCGGACGCTGCAGGATTCCCGCATGGAGCGCTACGCGGGCGAGCGGGCGGGCGAGCTGCGCCGCAACCTGCTCGAACGCATCTACGATGAAGGCCCCGCCCTGGTGCAGAAGACGGGCTCCGGAGGCATCTCCGCGCTCGCGCTCGAGGGCATCTCTCAGGTGGAAACGTACCTAGAGCTCATACTGCCCAAGATGGTCGGCGTTGTGGCCGTACCCGTCGTCATCCTCATCGCCATCTTCGCCACCGACTGGGCCTCCGGCATCATCGCCCTCGCCTGCTACCCCGTCACGGTCCTGTATATGGTCATGCTGGGCAAAACCGCGCAGGAGCGCGCGGCGCGGCGCCACGCGGAGTTCATGCGCCTTTCCAATCACTTCATCGACTCGCTGCGAGGCATCGAGACCCTGCGTCTCTTCGGCCGCAGCCGCGCGCACGCCGGCCGCATCTATTCGGTAAGCGAGCGCTTCCGCGAGGCCACCATGAAAACCATCGCCGTGGCGACCCTCTCCTCCGCCGTGCTCGACCTCATCGCCACCTTTGGCCTGGCGGGCATCGCCATCCTGTTGGGCTTTCGCCTGTCAGACGGCGAGGTCGCCCTGTTGCCTGCCCTTTTTGTCCTCATCATGGTGCCGGACTACTTCGCCCCGCTACGCGCCTTCGCGTCAGACTTCCACGCATCGCTGGATGGCAAAAACGCGCTTGCCGCCATCACGGGTGTCATCTCCGGTGCGCGCGCCCATTCAACCAATCGCTCCTCGGGCACCGCGGCGGACGCGGACCCTTTGCAGGCGTCTGTGGACGATGACTTCTCTTGGGGGCCCCGCTCAACCCTGGAGCTTAGCGGAGTCTGCTACTCATACGACAGCGGTCAGCGGGCACTCAGCGACATCAGCATCGTGCTACGCGGCGGCATGCGCGTGGGGCTGGTCGGCCTCTCGGGCGCTGGCAAATCGACCCTGGCCTCGCTTCTCGCGGGATTCATCGCCCCCAGCGCGGGCGGCATCCGCCTAGACGGCGCGGCGGTGTCCAACCTGTGCTCCCAGGGCTGGCGCCACCAGGTGGCCTACATTCCGCAGACCCCCTACATCTTCCACGCCACGCTGGCGCAAAATATCGCCTTCTATCGACCGGACGCCACGCTAGAGCAGATAGAGGATGCCGCGCGCGCCATGGGCCTCATGGGTTTGGTGCGCGATCTGCCCCAAGGCCTGCATACCGTCATCGGCGAGGCGGGCAGGCCGCTTTCGGGAGGCGAATCCCACCGCGTGGCGCTTGCCCGTGCGTTCCTAGACCCCTCGCGGCGCGTTCTTATTTTGGACGAACCCACCGCGCATCTGGATATCGAAACCGAGGTGGAGCTCAAAGAGACCCTGCTGCCGCTGTTTAGCGACCGGCTGGTTGTTTTCGCCACCCACCGCCTGCACTGGGTCGACCAGATGGATTTGGTACTGGTGATGGAATCCGGACACCTGGTACAATCCGGCAGCCCCGACCAGCTCAAAGGCACGCAAGGCTATCTGGCCCTTGCCAGCGCCATCAACGGAAGCGAAACGGGGGCGCACCATGCCTAGCAAAGCCAATCGACGCCATGCCGGCGAGCGCCGCGCGTTCAAAACCTGGGTCGCCCCCTATCTTGCTCGCCATCGGCTGCAACTTGGCGTAGCAATCATCTTGGGCATCACCGCCGGCGCCTTCGCTTGCGCACTCATGGTCACGTCCGGCTACCTCGTCAGCGCATCCGCCGCCCATCCCGACTCCATACTGCTGCTCTTCGTACCCCTTATCTTGGTCCGCGTCTTTGGCGTGGGCAAACCCGTCATCGCCTACATCGAGAGGCTCGCCAGCCATGACTGGGTCTTACGCATGACCTCTGATTTGCGCCGCCGCCTGTACCTCTCGCTCGAGCGCACCGCAGGCGCGGGCCGCCGGGTGGGCGACGTCATGGGCGCGCTGTCAGAAGACATCGGTCATCTGCAAAACCTCTATCTGCGGTCCGTCTTCCCCCTCATCGTGGGAGGGGCGCTCTATCTCATGGCCGCCGTCTGCCTGGGCGCGATAGACCTGCACATGGGCCTGTTCTTCGCTGCGGGCTGCGGCGTCGCCGCCATCATTGCGCCCGCGGTATCGCTGTGGGCGGGAGCCGAGCGCGAGCGTGAGCGCAAGCAGGCGAAGCGAGATCTGTATACCGAACTCGCAGACAACGTGCTGGGCATCGCGGACTGGACCTGTTCCGGCAGGCGCCAAGATTACCTTGCCCGCCACCTGGATCTTCAACAACGCTCATCCACCTGCGAAAAAGCCGCCAGGCGCTTCGACCGCCGGCGAGACCTGCTGGTGCAGGCGTCCTTTGGCTGCGTCGCCTTTGCCATCCTCCTATGGGCGGCCGGCCGCTTTGGAGGGCAGCCCGCCGCCGTAAGCGACGCGGCCAACTGGATCGCCGCGTTCTGCCTTGGCTTCCTCCCGTTGACGGACGAGTTCTCGCAGCTACCCGGCGCCGCCGTCGAGGGCGCGGGGCACCTGGGCGCCCTCGAGCATCTCGCGAGCGTCGCCTCAACAAGCGAAGCTCCGGCAGACAGGGCCCCCATGCAAGGGGCCGCCCCGTGCGCCCCAGTTGGCAGCAAGCCCGCGATCGCCCTGCAAAACGCGGCTTTTCGCTACCCGGACGCCCCTGCAGACGCACTCGACGCCATCGGCCTTTCCATTCCCTTTGGCCAGCACGTCGCGATTCTGGGCAGAAGCGGCGCCGGCAAAAGCACGCTTAAAGCCCTTATCCACGGCGACCTCTCGCCCACGCGCGGGTCGATTGAGATCGACGGCACACCATCTTGCTCCCTTAGAGAGCAGATGCCGCGAATCATGAGCGTTGCGCATCAAGACCCCTACCTGTTTGGAACAACGCTCTACGACAACCTCTGCGTTGGCCGCGCGTCCGCTACGCGAGAAGAGGCCCTGGATGCTCTGGATAAGGTTGGCCTATCGAGCCTGGTCGCCTCGCTCCCCCAGGGCATCGACACCATGGTGGACGAGGGCGGCCTGCGATTCTCCGGCGGCGAGCGCCACCGCATCGCACTCGCGCGCATCCTGCTAGCGGACGCCCCCATCGTTATGCTGGACGAGCCCTTCGCGGGCATGGGCCCGGTGACGGAATCCAGGTTGCTCGCAACCCTTCTTGATGTGTTCGCGGATAAGACCCTCATCATGATCACCCACCACCTCAAGGGGATCGAGCATATGGACCGCGTCGTCTTCCTGGAAAACGGAAGCATTGCCCTTGATGGCGCGCCGGCAGACCTAAAGCGCACCAGCGCGCGCTACCGCGATCTAGTCGCCTTTGACCAAGGACTCTAGCGCAAGACCGCCTTGCGTCCCAATAACGCACTCGGACATACTCGGCTCATAAGAAACGCCTCCGTGGGGAATCCCCATCGGAGGCGTTCTTTCTATACATCGCCCCGTGTCCCGACGACCGGAGCGCTGTACCCGTGGTTGTTAGCCGCCCAGATATGCCTTGCGAACCTCATCGTTATGAAGCAGCTCGTCACCCGTGCCGGAAAGCGTGATCTTGCCGGTCTCCATAACGTAGGCGCGGCTCGCGATGGAAAGCGCCATCTGCATGTTCTGCTCGACCAGCAAAATGGTGGTACCGGCGGCATGCAGCTCGCGGACGATATCGAAGATCTGCTCGATCAGAATGGGCGCCAAACCCATAGAGGGCTCATCGAGCATCAACAGCTTGGGACTGCTCATAAGCGCGCGACCCATGGCAAGCATCTGCTGCTCGCCGCCGGAAAGCGTGCCGGCAACCTGACGACGGCGCTCCTTCAAGCGGGGAAAATGCGCGTAGACGCGCTCCAAGCCGGGCGCTATCTCTGAGTTTGGACGAGTAAAGGCACCCATCTCAAGATTCTCCTCAACGCTCATCTGCGCAAATACTCGGCGGCCCTCGGGCACGTGCGCCAGGCCGGCGGCAACCAGCTTATCGGCCGGCATATGCATGATGTTTTGGCCGAGGAACTCGATCGTGCCAGTCTGAGAACGCAGAAGGCCCGACATGGTCTTGAGCGTGGTGGACTTGCCGGCGCCGTTGGCGCCGATCAACGCGACCACCTCGCCCTCGTTCACCTCGAAGGAAACGTTCTTGATGGCGTGGATGGCACCGTAGTAGACGTTAATGTCGGATACGGTCAGCATGCGTTCGCTCATAGCCGCTACGCCTCCTTCTGCTTGCCGAGGTAGGCCTCGATAACGGTTTCGTTGCTCTGAATCTCTTCAGGCGTACCCTTGGCGATGACCTTGCCAAAGTTAAGCACGCAGATGCCCTCGCAGATATTCATGACCAGGCTCATATCGTGCTCGATAAGCATGATGGCGATGTTGAACGTGTCGCGGATCTTGACGATGTTCTCCATCAGCTCGGCAGTCTCGGAGGGGTTCATGCCCGCAGCGGGCTCGTCCAGCAATAGCAAGCTGGGATTGGTCGCCAAGGCGCGGACAATCTCCAGGCGGCGCTGGGCTCCATAGGGCAGGCTACCGGCCTGATGGTTGGCCAGGTCCTCCATACCAAAGATGTGCAGCAGCTCCATGGCGCGGTCGTGCGCCTCCGCCTCGCGACGCCAGTAAGACGGCGTGCGCAGAATGCCGGAAAGCGTGGAGTATGCCTTGGTGTTATGAAGACCCACCTTGACGTTGTCCTCGACCGTCATGGTGTTGAACAGGCGGATGTTCTGGAACGTGCGGGCGATGCCCATGCGGTTGACTTGGTAGACGGTCTTGCCGCTGGTGTCGTTGCCATTGAGCAGAATGGTGCCGCGCGTGGGCGCATACACCTTGGTGAGTAGATTGAAGACCGTGGTCTTGCCGGCGCCGTTAGGGCCGATAAGACCCGCGATCTCGGTCTTGCCGATGGTGAGGTTGAAATCATCGACCGCCTTGAGGCCGCCGAAATCGATGCCCAGGTGCAGCGCCTCCAAAACGGGAGCCTGCTCGACGTCGCGCTCGGGAACAATGGAGTGGCTGGGAACCGGCACCATCTTGCCGCGTTCGAATTCAAACTTAGGCATCGGCGCCCACCTCCTTTTCGGCTGCGTCATCGGACTTGCGCTTGGGATTGAAGCGCGCGAAGAAGTTCTTGATAGTGGGGTTGTTGCCAACGATCATCACCAAGATAAGGACGATGGCGTAGACCAGCATGCGGTAGTCGGAGAACTGGCGCAGCGCCTCGGGCAGAATGGTGAGCAGCGTTGCGGCGATGATGGAGCCGCGCATGTTGCCAAGGCCGCCAAGAACCACGAACACCAGGACGAGGATGGACGTGTTGAAGTCGAACTTGGTAGCGGACAGTTGCGAGAAGGCGTTGCCGAACAGAGCGCCCGCTGCGCCGGCAAGGGCGGCAGAGACCACAAAGGCGATCATGCGATAGCGCACGGTGGAGATGCCCACGCTCTCTGCCGCGATGCGGTTATCGCGAACAGCCAGGATCGCGCGGCCGGTGCGGCTGCGAACCAGGTTGAGGACGATGACGAGGGCGACCATGACCAGCAGGAAGCCAGCGAAGAAGGTCGAGATGGTATCGGTACCCGAAGCTCCCTGCGCGCCCTTGATGATAGCGGTGCCCGCCTCGGTAAGGCCCAGGTCGTCAACGGTAAGCTTGCCGGTGAGGTTGAACAGCACATGGATGCCGTTCTCGTCCACGCCCACGATGAGGCAGTTGACGACTTCCTTGATGATCTCGCCAAACGCGAGGGTCACGATGGCAAGGTAGTCGCCGGACAGGCGAAGGACCGGGATACCGATCAGGAAGCCCGCAAGGGCGGCGGACGCAGCTCCGACGAGCAGGGCGATGACGAGGCGAACGGCATCGTTGGGAACCGCCTCGGCCAGGCTCATGGCGGCGACGATGCCCGTGTAGGCGCCGACGCTCATAAAGCCGGCGTGGCCGAGCGACAGGTCGCCCGCGACGCCAACCACCAGGTTGAGCGAGATGGCCATTACCACGTAGGCGCAGATAGGAACCAGCTGGCCTACGATCATGCGCGGAATCATGCCGTTGGCACGCATGAAGCTGACGACGATAAAGGCGAGGATGACCAGGGCGTACGTCACGAAATCATGACGGGTCTGCTTGTTCTTGAGAAACTTGAACATAGGGCACCTACACCTTCTCCGGGACGTACTTGCCAAACAGGCCGGCGGGTTTGACCAGAAGGACCACGATCAGAACGCCGAACACGATGGAGTTGGCAAGGCTGGTGGAGATATAGGCCTGGGCCATGGCCTCGATGATGCCGAGCAGGATGCCGCCGACGAAGGCGCCGGGAATGGACCCGATGCCGCCGAAGACCGCGGCGGTGAATGCTTTGATACCGGGCATGGAGCCGGTGGTGGGCTGCAAGACCGGCGAGTAGGAGCACAGCAGCACGCCGGCGATAGCCGCGAGCGCCGAGCCGATGGCGAACGTCATGGAAATAGTGCGGTTCACGTTGATACCCATGAGCTGGGCCGCCGCCTTGTCCTCTGACACGGCACGCATGGCCTTGCCCATCTTGGTGTGGCCGGTAAACCACATGAGCGCCGCCATGATGAGCAGGCACGCCAGAACGGTCACGATGGCGACCGAGGAAATGTTGTAGGCGCGCAAGGCCTCGGGCACGGGGAAGTTCACGATCGAGGTGAAGTTCTTAGGTGTGGCGCCCCAGATGAGCTGCGCTGCATTCTGCAGAAAATAGGAGACGCCGATAGCGGTGATGAGGACCGCGAGCGGGCCGGCTTGACGCAGGGGCTTGTAGGCCAAGCCCTCGATGATCACGCCCAACGCCGTGCAAACCGCCATGGCGGCGATGACGGAAACCCAAGCGGGAAGACCGAGATAGGCTGTCGTGCAAAACGAGATATACGCACCGACCATGATGACGTCGCCGTGGGCGAAGTTGAGCATCTTGGCGATGCCGTACACCATGGTGTAGCCCAACGCGATGATGGCGTAGACGCTGCCCATGGAAAGGCCGTTCGCCAGGTACTGAAGAAAGACCGTCATGTGCATATCCCCCTTTCGGATGTTAGCGGGCCGCATGTTGGCCCAAAACTGCAAGACGGGGCGGCCCCCTATGAGTACCGCCCCGTCTTTTACACTGCTATGCACCGGCGGCCCATACCGCTAAGGCGCAAACGTACCGGGCGAAAAACTACGCCGCTACGTACTTTCCGTCCTGGATGACGTAGACCATGGGATCCTTCTCGACCTCGCCCTTGTCGTTCCAGGTAAGGGTGCCGGTAAGCCCCTCGACGGTGATCTTGGTCATGGCCTCGGGCAGCTTCTCCGCGACCTCGGTGGGATCGGCGTCGGCGCCAAGGCCCGCCTCCTCGAGAGCGGCGGAAACCGCGTGGACCGCGTCGTAGGCGTCGGCGGCGAACTGGTCGGGGGTCTCGCCGTAGGCGTCCTTATAGGCGGTAACGAAATCGGCGTTCTTCTCCTCGTCCGCGGAGAACGGCGTCATGAGGTAGAGGCCCTCTGCCAGGCTGGTGTCGAAGTTCTCGACGCCCAGGATGCCATCCATTCCGTCGCAGCCCATCATCTTGACGTCATAGCCCATGGCGGCGGCGTTGGAGAGCAGCACCGAGGCGGGGGTGTAGTAGATGGGAGCGAAGATCATGGTCGCGCCCTTGTCCTTGGCCTTGGTGAGCTGGTTGGTGAAGCTGGTCTGGGAATCGTCCTTGAAGGTCTCCTCGTCCACGATCTCGAGCTTGAGCTCTTCGGCCTTGGCGATGAAGGCGTCGCGGATGCCGGAGGAGTAGGTGTCGCCGGAGTTATAGAAGACGACGAACTTCTCGTCGGGGAACATCTCGGCCAGCTTGGTGGCGGCGTTGGCCCCCTGGTTGGGATCGCTGAAGCACGCCTGGAAGACGCAGGTCTTGTCAGCGGTGACGTCAGCGCTAGAGGCGGACGGGGTGATCATGAAGATCTTGGGATCGGAGTTGGCGACCTCGGCGACCGCCAGCGATGCACCGGTGGTGGTGGGGCCGACGAGCGCCTGCATGCCCCAGTCTGCCAGGGAGTTGAAGGCGTTGACGGACTTCTCGCCGTCAGCGACATCGTCCTCGCACTTGGAGACAAAGGTGATGGCGTCGGTGGAAAAATCCTTGCAGCCCAGCTCGGCGCCATTCTTGACGGAGGTGCCGTAGGATGCGGCGGCGCCGGTCAGCGGTCCGATGGAGCCGATCTTGAACTCTCCGGCACCGGACGCGGAGCCGGAGCCCGAACCACCGTCGTTGGATGAGCAACCGGCGAGAATACCCGCGGCCCCCAGACCTGCGACACCAGCGATGAGATTCCTACGGGTTACAGCAGGATTGAATGCGTTCTGATACGTCATTGCGGCTCTCCCCTCGAGTGCAAAGCCGGAGCCCCGCTCCGGTCGATCTATATGGTCGCGCCCTTCGACCAACGGTCCGTCCGTCGATTAAGAGCGTTGCTCTAGAGTACTCGCTCTGATTCGCTAAAGCGAGTACTTTATACATTGGAAACATTCATTTGCCCATATAATCACTTTTCTATAATAAAGTTATCCTATGGTATCTGCAGTTCAGGAAAGCAGGGCGATCGCGCGGGGCGCATTGTAACAAGACCGTTTCGCGTCCTGACTCATTCACCACGCTAGAATGAAAAGGGGATTACCAAAAGAGGTGTATACCACGTAAGAAAGGAGCCTGGCATGAACGAGGCAACTCGCTCGGTTGGAATTGGCATTGTGGGCTTGGGCACCGTCGGTGGCGGCGTGGTCCGCTTGATTCAGAAGCACCATGACGACTACGTCGCCGCATACGGTGCCGACCTGCGCATCGTCCGCGCATGCGCGCTCGAGCAATCGCGCGCCGAGGAGTTGGGCATTGGCACCGAGGCGTTCACGACCGACTGGCACGACGTGGTCAGCGACCCCGCCGTAGACATTGTGATCGAGCTCATCGGCGGCGAGCACCCCGCGACCGAGATCTTTGAATCCGCGTTCGCCGCGGGCAAGCACGTGGTCACCGCCAACAAGGCCCTGTTGGGCCGCCATGTTGAAGCGCTTGGCGCCAAGGCGGCGGCAGCCGGCGTGCAGATTCGCTGCGAGGCGGCTGCGGGCGGCGGCATCCCCATTGTGGGAACCCTCGAGCACGATCTGGTGGGCAACCAGGTGCTCACCATCGCCGGCATCATGAACGGCACGACCAACTATATCCTCACGCGCATGGCCGCCGAGGGCCTGGACTACTCCGACGTCCTCGCCGACGCCCAGCGCCTGGGCTACGCCGAGGCGAACCCCACCGCCGACGTCGACGGCTTTGACGCCGCCAGCAAGATCGCCATCTTGGGCTCAATCGGCTTCCGCACCCGCATCACCACCGATGACGTCTATATGCAGGGCATTCGCGACATCACTTCCGAAGACATCGCCGTCGCTCGCGACATGGGCTATGTCATCAAGCTCCTTGCCATCGCCCGCAACACCGACGAAGGCGTGGACGTGCGCGTGCACCCCGCGATGATTCCGGCTACTCACCAGCTCGCCGCGGTGAACGGCGCCATGAACGCCGTGTTTGTGGTTGGTGACGCCGTGGGCGAAACCATGTTCTACGGCGCCGGCGCAGGATCCTTCCCCACCGCGAGCGCCGTGGTGGGCGACGTGCTGTCGCTGTCCGAGCACATCTCGCGCGGCACCGCGCCCATGGCAGAGCCCGAGCCCTTTGGCCGCAACCTGTCCATCCGTGATATTGAAGACCTTTCGACCAACTACTACATCCGTCTTAAGGTCGCCGACCGCGTGGGCGCTCTAGCGGAGACGGTCGACGCCTTCGCGTCGAAGAACATCTCCATCAAGCAGGTCATGCAGCTTGACGGCGGCAACGAGGACTCCTGCTCCGTGGTGTTCCTCACTCACACATGCTCGGAGCGCGACGTGCGCGCGGCCATCGACGCCCTCAAGGGCGCTAGCTGCCTACAGAAGATCGGCAGCGTCATCCGCATCGAGGACGTCGACGCCTGGAGCGACGGCGTGATGGACAACTAGCCGGCGCGCCTTCACGTATAACGCGCACGCATGCAAACGCCCCGCCATCCACCTGGTACGCCAGGCAGGATGGCGGGGCGCTCTTGTTGCGCGCGGAGCGTTGCATGGCGCCCGATCGATGCGGCCCTATCCAAGGTCGTCGTCCGCCACCTCGCCGTACGCGAAGAACCTGTACAGGGCTCGCGAGTAGTAGAGCGACCCCACATGCGACGGATGGTTGTCATCGCGCAAGAAGAACTCGTCGCATTCATGGGACGAGAAGTCCGCCACCTTGGCGCCGGCGCGCCCGCAGGCATCGCGGACCATTCGGTAGTACCGCTGGCGCGCATCGAAGCCGTAGCGCGTGCGATCGTATAGGCGCCCGTTGACGGGCTGCAGCAACACCATGGTCTCGATGTCCAGCTCGCGGCACACTTCAAGCGCCATCTCGAAGTCATCCAGCTCTTGCGAGCTCAAATCGTCGCCCTCGCGCTCGTCCCATTCCGATGCACGGCGCCAAAAATCGGACAGTCCCTCTTGAGCCCATGTATCGAACACGCCCCAGGGATTGGACGCACAGGAGCGAGCGTCCTCGGCAAGTGCCCCGGTATACAGGGAGGACCAATCCGGCTCCCCCGCTTCGCTCGTTGCATCCCGGCCGTCTTCCAAGGCGTCCGCCCCGTTGACGACGACGCCGGCCACGGGCAGCCCGGACCCCGCGGGCGCGAATAGGCGTCGTGCGGTCTGCACCCCCTTGGTAACGGCCGCGTCCACGCCCGCGGCGACGCCCTCGAGCGAGGGACCCGCAACGCGGGCGTCCACGTTGTAGGCAGCGAGCCGTTTGGTCACGTGGTCCTTGAGCGCCGCGGAGATGCGCGGGTTGGCCATAAACGCATCGTAGGCCCCTTGCGAGAACGTGGCCGGCCACTCCTGCGCCGGACGGCGGGCGACCGAGAACCAAATCAAGCTGGGAATGAGGACTATGCGGGCCGGGGCATCGCTCGACGCAAGCGCACCCGCCTCGATCGCCTGCCACAAGCACTCGCAATTGGGACGGCCAAGGGCCATGATGTCAACATCGCTGCGTCCCGGGGCCAAAAGCTCAACCGGATGCTCGGGCATACCGGCGGGCGGGTACAGCTCGCTTGAACCCAGCACCAAACCCGTCGCGACGCCAAGGCGCGCGTCGGCCGCGGCGCGACGCCCGTACTCGTCCACGATATATGAGAAATCGAGCAGCTGCGCCCGAGTGGGATAGGCGGCTGCGGGCACACTCGCATCGAGGCGCTTCGCCGCACCGAACCCCCAGACGCCCAAGGCGCTCGCAAGAGCCGCGCCGGCAAGCATGAACGCCAGGCGACGAGCGCTCGTCCGAGCCTCGCTAGTACGCCGCATATGCAGGGGCCGCGGGCGCGCCGTACGGCGAGAAGACAAAGAACCAGCCCAAGGCGGCGACCAGCACGGTCGCGATTGCAAACCACGCGAGCGCCGCAGACCATGCATTGGAGAAGAACCAGCGCCTGACCGGAGCCAGGCGGCGCTGCGCGTCGCGTATGGGATGCGCTGCCGGCACCTTGGAAGACGCGTTGGCTATGTGCGCGTTGCCAGCCATTACAAGCGCTCCGCGATGCGGTCGATGATCTTGTTAACGGTATTCATGTCACCGCGCTCGACCTCGGTGGGCGCGATCTGCACGCCAAAGGCCTCCTCTATGGCGACCAGCACCTCGATGCCCGCCAGCGAATCGAGCAGGCCGGCGTCGAATAGGTCGATATCGCGCTCCTCGCGCACCGCGTCGTCGTCGCAGATGTCAGCCAAAAGGTCGATAACCTGCTCTTCAATCATGCCCTTATCCATTGATGATCCTTTCTACAATAAGGTGAAGCTGTCCGGAGAACAGCGCGAAACCAAAGAAAACCAGCTGCATGGTGATAAACCAGCTCAACAGGCGGTACCAGATGCGGTCACGGTTGCGTCTATGGAACGACGACTTCTTTTGGTAGGCTTCCGTGGCGGCTAGAAGCGCGCCGTGGTAGACGCCGTAGGCCAGGTAGTCCGCCGTAAGGCCGTGCCAGGCGCCCATAAGCGCCATATCGACCATGTACGCCGCACACGCGCAGGACAGCCGGCTGCCAAAGACCTTGCGCTTGGTGGCCCAGCGTACAAAGCGCATGAAGACAAAGTCGCGAAGCCACGTGGACAAGGTGATGTGCCAGCGGTTCCAAAAGTCCTTGATGTCGACGGCGGCAAACGGAGCGCGAAAGTTGCGCGGGGTGCGAACGCCAAAGCAATAACTCGCCCCCATCGCCATCATGGAATAGCCGGCGAAATCGAAGAACAGGTAGATGCCGTACAGGTAGGCGTTGGCCACCTGGCGCGCTATGCCATAGGCGATGCTGGGGGTGGCGAGCGGGCGGGTGGGAACGTAGTAGTACTTGGCCACCGACGCGATCACCAGCTGAAAAACCGCGCCCAACAACAACAGGAGCATGCCGCGCGACAGCATGTCCAGGTATTCGGCACGCGTTGGCTGGCGCCGGATATCGTCCATAAACCGCCGCGAGCGATCGATGGGCCCGGAGGTGATGGTGGCGAAAAACGTAAGGAAATACAGGTAGTCCGCCGGACGCAGCTCCGTGATAAGGCCATCGCGAATCTCGATAAGCACCTGCACCGCCTTGAAGGTGACGTATGAGATGCCCGCGAAGGCGAGTATGTTCTGGTCGAATACGGCACCCACCTTGTAGGCCACCAACGGCGCAATGGTCGCGGCAAGGCAGACGCGATAGACAACCATGCTCTTTTTGCCGCTCTTCCAGCTTGCGAGCGTCGCATATGCGCAGGTGCAGGCGACGCAGACAAAAAGGGCGAACGCCGCCGCCTGCGCGGGCGAAGAGCCAAACAGAAATGCCAGCATGACCGCGGAGGCAACCATGCCCCAGGCTTTAAGGCCCCGCTCCATCACGCCGCACGCCGCCGCGGGGATCGCAAGCGCCGCCAGCACGATGAAAAACGACGGTGAGGTATAGAAGCCCATGCGTTATTCCTTCCGGGTCTCAAACGCCACCCCGCCCGACGGCGAGGTGTCTGCGACCCCCGTGGTGAGATAGGTGTAGATCGCCTTGGAGTAGTAGGCGCCGCCCAAATCGGACGGATGGGAGTACTCGCGCAAAAAGTACGTGTCGTACTCGTGGCTTGAAAAATCCGCCACGGGCACGCCGGCCTGCTCGCAAGCCTGCCGAATCATCTGGTAATAGCGCTGGCGCACCTCGGGACCGTAAATGGTCTGGTCGTAAAGCTCTCCTTTGACCGGCTGGATCAAGACCATGGGAAGCACTCCGGCCTCGCGGCACACGCGTAAGAGCAGTCTGAAGTCCTCAAACTCCTGCTCGCTGAAATACTCGTTGCCCTCGACCTTCCAATCCTTGGTTCCCGCCTGCCAATCTGCCAGGTGCTTGGCATACCAGGAGTCGTTGATGCCCATGGCGTTGGACGACGCCTTCTCGCGCGCGGTCAGGTCCGCATCGCTAAAGATCTGGTCCCAATTGGGGGCCGCATGCAAAGAGGAGCCCGCGGCATTGGACGAGGAATCCGCGGCATGCGTCGTCCCGCCCCCGTCGGCGCCCCGCGGCACGCCCTTCTCCCGCTTGCCGTCCGCAGCGGCTCTTGGCGCGACGGCGGTGGTCGACAGGCGCAAAGTCGCCAAGAGCTGGTCGCTCGCGCTATCGAGCCAAGCCGCGACCGCCGCAGACGGAGAAGACGGGCCCGTGCGGTCAACGCCGTAAACCGCCATCCGCTGGGTCACCTGGTCCTTGAGCTCGTCCGAAATGACCGGGTTCGCCATAAAGGCGTCATAGGCGCCCTGGGAAAACGACGCGGTAAAGTCACGCTTGGCGTTTCTGTAGCACATGAACCACTGCATGCTGGGGATAAGCACCACCCGGCGCGACGAATCGTCCTGGTCCATACGGCCAGCGAACGCGCCCACCTCGATGGCCTGCCATAGATCTTCGCAAAACGCGCGCCCCGTGACCATGACGTCCACGCCATAGTCTCCCCCTTCGAGCAGACTCGCGGGATGAGCGGGGCCCGCCGGACCGGGATTGAGTTCGGAAGAACCAAAGACCAAGCGCGGGTTGTCGCCCTGCTCTCGGCGGCGTTCGTACGAACGCGCCATAACATCGAAATTGGTGACCTCCTGCAAGCTGGGATACCCTATCACCGGATCGCGGTCAACCGTTTGGTAGAGCCCTGCCAGCGACGCGCTGCCCGTAAAGACTGCAAGGGCAGCGGCCGCCCCCAGGGCAGCGAAGCGCCTCATGGCTCCCGCCTATCTGGACGATGCCGCGAGAGCGCGGCGATCGACCTTGCCGTTACCGGTCATGGGCAGCGAGCTGTGGAACATGATCTTTTTGGGAACCATGTAGTGCGGCAGCGTCTCTTTGAGCGCTTCCTTCATGGCGAGGCCGGCGCGAAACTCGGACACGCCCAGCTCGCCCTCGACCACCAGGTGCGCAACCAGGTGCGCAACCTTGTCGCCATGCATAACCGGAACCACCGCGGCGGAGGTCACCTGGGACAGACGGCGCAGATGCTGCTCGATCTCGCCCAGCTCGATACGGAAGCCGTTGAGTTTCACCTGCAGGTCAAGGCGTCCGCGGTAATGCAGCATGCCGTCTTGATCCAGATAGCCCTCATCGCCGGTGCGGTACGTGCGAACGGCGCGTCCGTCCATCATGGCGGCGCCAAACGCGCGCTGCGTAAGATCGGGCCTGCCATGGTAGCCCCTTGCCACCGTATCGCCCTCTATAACAACCTCACCGGGCTGTATGGCGCCCAGCTCGCGGCCGCGCGGGTCGACAATGCGCAGGCGGGTGCCAGGCCGGGGGGCACCGACGGGCAGGGGGCTACCGGATGCGACCATCTGCGGCGTCACCACCACCTGCGTGACGGCGACCGTGGACTCCGTGGGACCGTAGGTGTTGACCACGCTGCACGCGGGAACGCGCTGCATGAGCCTCTGCGCCGTGCGAACGGAAAGCGTCTCGCCGCAAAACAGGAAGGTCTCCAGCGCGAGCATCACTTGATCGTCAAAATCCTCGCTGGCAAGGCACAGGTCGGCAAAGGAGGGCGTAGATACCCAGACGTTGACACCGGAAGCGCGCAGGGCCTCGAAGGTGGCGCGCAGCGACTGCTGGGTCTCGTGCTCGAGGCTAAAAAGGGATCCGCCGCTTGACAGCGCGCAGGCAAGCTCAAAGACGGACAGGTCGAAGGAGAACGGCGCCTGGTCAAGGTAGACGCGGCCCTCGCGGCACTCCCCGCCCAGGCCGCGCGCCCACGCCGTGAAGTTGTCGAAGCAAGAAGCGGTGATCTCCACGCCCTTGGGCGCACCCGTGGAACCGGAGGTGAACAGGATATAGCACAGGTCGTCGCCCGCTATCCAGCTGTCGCGGTCGCTCTGGCCGCCCATGGTCTGGGCGACATCGAGCTCCAAGCGATTGATGATGCGCGCGCCGTCCGCCTCTTTGGGCGAGAAATGGTCGACCGCAAGGACCGTAGGGGTTTTAAGCTGGCCGATGATGGAGGCAACGCGGGCCTGGGGCACGGAGTAGCGGTCCACCGGCACATAGGGCCGCCCCGCCTTCATGCACGCGATAAAACTGGCGACCATAAGAGGGTCCTTGTGGCCATACACCACCACGGGCGAGCTGGAACCATCGCGGGCAAGCAGGCAGGCGATGGCCTCGGACGCCGCCCAAAGCTCGCCGTAGGTCATGTGGCCGCCCATAGAGGTACGGACCGCGGGGGCGTTGGGCTGGCTGGCGGCAAAATGCTCGATGCTATCGAGGTACTTCATGGTGATTCCCTTCCGTTGGTACGGATCGCTTGGGCGCGAGAAGCGCCCCCATCATCCATACGGGAAAACTGACGCGCCCGCGCTACCGAATGTGAGCAGGCGCGCACGGAGCGGGAAAGCAGCGCGCCCCACCCCGTTGACAACGAGGGTAGGACGCGCGGGCAACCTATTCCATATACGAACGGTAAGGTTGGGGTGACGGTATTGTCATTCAATTGTTCTTGCAGCTAAATATATGCGTTTTAGAGCTTAGAGCCACTTTTTTTCATATGCGGGCGGGCGCCGGCACCGCCAAAATGTGAACGATTGTCACAATCCGGCAACCGTGCCGGCGGCGCCCCTTAATAGCGCGCGCCAAACCATGGACGCCGATTCATCATCTGGTCCAACGGCAACAACATCGCCCCACGCGCCAACCAGGCGCTCGCGCGCGGCGGGGACCAGGTCGCGCCGCACCACCGCGATCGCGTGCGGCCAGGCCGCGGAAGGCCCGCGCTCGAGCAGCTCCAGGGCGTGAACCAGACCCCTCCCACGCAGCAGTTCCAGACGGCCCAACTCGTCCACCACCGTCAAGCCCGGGAGCAGAGGGGGCTCGAGGGCAAAATCCCCGCACCCCACGTCAGCCGGCGATGCATCGCCTTTCATGAGCTGGACAAAATGCGCGTCCACGCGGTCGAGGGCGTCATCGGCCATAGCCCACCCCAGGCCCGCGCTCTCAGACTGGCCGCAAGCGTCCAGGCAGCCGGACGCCTGCGCCAAATCGCGGCGGCGAGCAAGGTGCACCACCTCGCCCGATGGTAGCAAGACGTTATCGATTCCAAGCTTCTCGAACCCGCGGCCAACCCTTGTCCACACTCCCGGCGCCACCACGCCGCGAAGGGGCACGCCGCATGCGGAAAGGCCCCCGAGCACGCCCTGCAACCAACGGGTCTTGCCCATTTGGATCTCGCCCGTGAGTATGAAAAGCACGTTTCCCCTCCTTATCCGCATGCCGCCCCTCACCCAGCGCCCATTTAGAATCGCTGGGCCAAAGCGCGTTACGAAGTCAGCCTGCCGTACTCGTCCTGCGAAAGATCGTACCCATAGAACGTCTTGTAATAGGACTTGGCAACGTCATATGCGCTGCCCTTGCCCTGGAACTGCGCGGGATAGAGCACGCGCGCCAGCCATTGCATGCCCAGCACCTGGTTGACGGTGGGCGGGTTGTTGAGCCACACGTAGGGCGTGTTGGGAACCTTGTGATAGCTGCCCTCTTGGATGGCGGTCAGCGTCTGCCATGCGGGATCGTCCGCCACGCCGGCAGCGAACGCGTCCGCGCCAAATAGGATCACCTGGGGGTCCCATACGGCGATCTGCTCCAGGTTGGACTCGTTGCCCGCTCCGCTACCCGCGGGCGAATCGACCACGGCAACGTTGTCCGCCAGCATATCGACCACGTTGGACTGGAAGGACCCCTTGGCGAGCACGTTGGCACCCGTGGCGCCCACGCAATACAGCACGCGAACGCGCTCTGCCTGAGGAATGCCCGCCATAACCTCGCTCACCTGGTCGTAGGCATCCTGGCAATATGTCGCCAGCTCCTCGGCGCGGTCCTCGACGCCCAAAAGCTCGCCCAGCTTGCGGTAGGCGGCAGGCCACTCGTCCAGTTTGGTCTCGATGAAGACGCAAGGGATACCCAGCTGCTCTTGCAGCGAGTCCAGATCCTCCTCGATACCCTCCTTGTACTCGCCGGTATCGATGAGCACCTGAGCGCCGGTAGCGGCAACCGCCTCTTTATTGAGGTCGCCCTTGGAACCAAACACGGCGCCTAAAACGGGAAGGCTTTCATCGGGCGCATCGGTAAGGTAGGCGCGCTGGTCCTGAGTTATCTCTTGGGAGAGACCAGCGAGCTTTTCCGGTGCAAGGGTGATGAGCACCTGGGTGGCCGTATGGCCGGAAGGCACCACGCGCTCGATGTTCGCAGGCACCTCGACCTCGCGCCCCGCGGAATCCGTAAAGACAACGGTCTTGGTCTCGCGCTGCGACGCCGAACCCGCTTGGGCATCCGAGCCCGCAGCGGGCGCGCCCCCGCAGGCAGACAGACCCAGCGCCAACGCAAGCGTCGCCGCTGCAGCCAGCGCACAGCCCAAAATGCGGCGGCGGCCCATGTTCTTCTGCATATCCATACCCTTCCTTTCCTACTTGACGCGCGATCGCGCATCCTGCCCTGCCGCGTCTATCTCTTGCGACGGCACGCACACCCGCATGCGGTCGCCAAACAGGGAGCAAATGGAGACGTCCACGCCGTAGAGCTCCGCTACCAGCTCCTCCGTGATCACGTCGCGCGGATCGCCAAAGGCGCGAACGCGCCCCTTGTTAATGGCCAGCACCTTATCGGCGAACAAAAACGCCTGGTCCGGCTGGTGGGTCGATTGGATGATGGAGAGGCCCTCGCGGGCCAGCTGGCGAACGCAGCCCAGCACGCGCATGGTGTTGCCATAGTCGAGCGCGGAAGTGGGCTCGTCCATAATGATGGTGCGCGCGTTTTGCGCCAGCGCCCGGGCGATAAGCACCAGCTGCTGCTCGCCACCGGAGATTCGCGTCGCCGGGCGATGCGCCAGGCGGGCTATGCCCACGCGCTCAAGAGCCTCCCAAGCGCGCTTCACCTGGTCGGCGCGCGGAACCCCAAAGGCGCCCGTCTGCGAAGCGGCGCTCATAAGCACCACGTCGAGCACGCTGTAGTCATACACGGACTCGTGCGCCTGAGGGATGTAGGCTATCGTGCGGGCGCGCTCGCGCACGCTCATCCGGCGCAGGTCGCGCCCGTCGATAGCGATAGAGCCGGTAAAGCCGTCCTCAAGGCAGAGCATGCAGCGAAACAGCGTCGACTTGCCCGCCCCGTTGGGACCCAGCACGTTGACCAAGCAGCCGTCTGGAAGGTCCAGGTCAATGTGCCGCAGCACGTCATAGGGCCCTTGCCCGCGCCCTGCGCCATCGCATCGACGCGTGCCGTATGAGAAGGAGAGGTCCTTGATCTTGATACTCATGCGCCGCGCCTCCTGGTCATGATGAGGTACAGGAAGAAGGGGGCGCCCAAAAACGCCGTGAGGATGCCTATGGGAATCTCCGCCGTGTAAGCAAGGCGCGACACGTTATCGACCACAAGCAGAAACGACGCGCCCAGCAACATGCTGGCGGGAAGCAGACGGCGATAGTCGCACCCGATAAGCATGCGCGCCACGTGCGGGATCACCAGGCCGACCCAGCCGATCATGCCGCTTACCGAGACGCTCGCCGCCGTAAGAAGCGTCGCCGCGACCATGACCGCCATGCGGAGCCGACGCGCGTTGACGCCCATGGTTCGGGCCTCGTCATCGCCCATGGTCAGCAAATTGATGCGCCAGCGCAGCGCCAGAAGCACCGCAGCGCCCACCGCCATGGGAACGGCGGCGAAGAGCACATCCGTCATGCGCGCGCCCGTAAGACTACCCATCAGCCAATAGGTGATGGCGGGAAGCTGGTTTGACGGGTCCGCCACCAGCTTGGCAAAAGACACGCCCGCCTGACACAGGCTGCTCACCATAACGCCCACCAGCACCACCGTAAGCGAGTGCTCAGATGCTCGGGCCCGGGCGCTAACCAGCATCACCACCGCCACGGTGGCCATAGCCGCGGCGAACGCCCATGCGGAAACGGCAAACGACCCCGCGCCCGCAAGCAGCGCCGCCGCCGCGCCCAGGGCGGCCCCCTGCGAAGCACCCAAAACATCCGGTGACACCAGGGGGTTTCTAAACGTGCCCTGAAAGGCGGCGCCGGCAGCCGAAAGGCTCGCGCCCACCATGCAGGCCAGCGCGATGCGCGGCAGGCGCACGTTGAAGAATAGCGTCTCCTGCTGGTTGGTCCACACCCGTTCAACCGGCGCCACGCGATCAACCAGCATGAGCACCGCTTGAGCGGGGTCTATGGGATAGCGCCCCAGCACGAGCGATACCGCCGCAAGAACAAGCAGCAGCGCCGCGGACGCGACGACCACCAGGCGTGCACGGCGAATAGAGACCCCCACCAGCGCACGTGAGGACGCCTCGCCGCGAGCGGCGCGTTCGCATGCAGTCTTTGCCACTTCTCTTCCCATCTAGCAGGCATTACAACGATGATTATTCTCGCATGAATATTATTCTCGTCAAGAAACAAATGGCAACGTCGAACAAGGGAGATTCCCCGAGATGGCCTTGACCGCGCAACCCCACCCGAAACCTGCAGCCTGCCACCACATTCCTGTCGTATCATGGTGAGGTTAATAAAGTCGCACGGTTAAAGGCGGTGCCGCTACAGCTCTTGGCGCATCGGGGCACCGGCCGCCGCCGTCGATTCGCACCGACCATCCAACAGGAAGGCAGGCATCAATGGTCTCTCGCGTCTACGTGGAGAAGAAACCCGGCTTTGATGTAGAGGCGCAGCAGCTTAAAAGCGAGCTCGTCACCATCCTCGGCGTAAAGGGGCTCGACTCCCTGCGCCTCATTAACCGTTACGACGTGGAAGGCGCGGACGAGGACCTGTTCCGCTCCTGCGTCCCCACCGTGTTCTCCGAACCCCAGGTGGACTTCGCCTACGACGAGCTGCCCGCCGGCGGCGTCGCCACGTTCGCCGTGGAGTTCCTGCCCGGCCAGTTCGACCAGCGCGCGGACTCCGCCAGCGAGTGCATCCAGCTCATCTCCCAGGGCGAGCGACCCACCGTCCGCTCCGCCAAGATCTATATCCTGGACGGCGAGCTGTCCGACGAGGACGTCGAGGCCATCAAGCGCTACGTGGTGAATCCCGTCGAGGCGCGCCTGGCCACGCTCGAGCTCCCCGAAACCCTTACCCAGGATGTTCCCGAGCCCGAGCCCGTCGAGGTCATCGACGGCTTCCGCGAGCTCGATGAGGCCGGCCTCGCCGCCTTCATCGCCGAGCGCGGCCTTGCCATGGACGAGGCGGACATCGCGTTTTGCCAGCAGTATTTTAAGGACGAGGACCGCGATCCCACCATCACCGAGATCCGCGTCATCGACACCTACTGGTCCGACCATTGCCGCCACACCACCTTTGGCACCGTGCTCGAGAACATCGAGATCGATGACTCCGTGGTCCAGGCCGCCTTCGACCGCTACATGGAGATGCGCCACGAGCTGGGCCGCGACGAGAAGCCCGTCTGCCTCATGGACATGGGCACCATCGGCGCCAAGTGGCTTAAAGCCCAGGGCATCCTCACCAATCTGGACGAGTCCGAGGAGATCAACGCCTGCACCGTCAAGGTGACCGTGGACGTTGACGGCGAGGACCAGGATTGGCTGTTCCTCTTCAAGAACGAGACCCACAACCACCCCACCGAGATCGAGCCGTTCGGCGGCGCGGCGACCTGCGTGGGCGGCGCCATCCGCGACCCGCTTTCGGGACGCTCCTACGTGTACCAGGCCATGCGCGTCACCGGCGCCGCGGACCCCACCGTCCCCGTCTCCGCCACCATCGCCGGCAAGCTGCCGCAGCGAAAGCTGGTCACCACCGCCGCTGCCGGCTACTCCTCCTACGGCAACCAGATCGGCCTTGCAACCGGCCAGGTCTCCGAGCTCTATCACCCCGGCTACATGGCCAAGCGCATGGAGGTCGGCGCCGTGGTGGGCGCAACCCCCGCAAGCCACGTCCGCCGCGAGTGCCCCGCGCCCGGCGACAAGATCATCCTGCTGGGCGGACGCACCGGCCGCGACGGCATCGGCGGCGCCACCGGCTCTTCCAAGGCCCATAACGTCGAGTCCATCGAGAAGGACGGCGCCGAAGTCCAGAAGGGCAACGCCCCCATGGAGCGCAAGCTGCAGCGCCTGTTCCGCCGCGGCGACGCCTGCCGCCTCATCAAGCGCTGCAACGACTTTGGCGCGGGCGGCGTATCCGTCGCCGTGGGCGAGCTGGCAGACGGCCTCTACATCGACCTCGACATGGTCACCAAGAAGTACGACGGCCTGGACGGCACCGAGCTCGCGATCTCCGAGTCCCAGGAGCGCATGGCGGTAGCCGTCGCAGAGGCAGACGTGGACGAGTTCATGGGCTACGCCGCCGAGGAGAACCTCGAGGCGACCGTCATCGCCGAGGTCACCTGCGAGCCCCGCGTCCGCATGGCATGGCAGGGCGACGCCATCGTCGACCTCTCCCGCGAGTTCCTCAACTCCAACGGCGCGCCCAAGTTCCAGGACGTCCACGTTCCCGGCCAGGGCATCGCCCCCATCGACCCCGAAAGCGAGCTCGCCCAGGCAGCGCTCGAAGAGTTCGGCAGCCTCGACAACGTCTACGAGAGCACCGTCCCCATGGTGCCCGGCGCCGAGGAGGTCGAGTCCTTCGAGAAGGCCATGCGCACCCTGGTAAGCGACCTCAACGTCTGCTCCAACAAGGGCCTCTCCGAGCGCTTCGACTCCACCATCGGCGCCGCGACCGTGCTCATGCCCTTCGGCGGCACCCGCCAGCTCACCCCCGCCCAGGCCATGGTCGCCAAGTTCCCGGTCGACGGCGAGACCACCACGGTCTCCGGCATGGCCTGGGGCTTCAACCCCTATATCATGGAGGCCGACCAGTTCCGCGGCGCCTACCTCTCCGTTGTCGAGAGCATCGCCCGCCTGGTCGCAACCGGCTTTGACCACAGATCGGCCTACCTCTCCTTCCAGGAGTACTTCGAGCGCCTGCGCGACGTGCCCGAGCGCTGGGGCAAGCCCATGGCAGCCGTCCTGGGCGCGCTGATGGCCCAGGTCGACCTGGGTGCCGGCGCCATCGGCGGCAAGGATTCCATGTCCGGCTCCTTCGAGGACCTCGACGTTCCGCCCACCCTGGTCTCCTTCGCCGTCGCCGTCGACAAGCTCGCCAACGTGGTCTCCCCCGAGTTCAAGGTCGCGGGTAGCCGCGTCGCGCTGATCCAGCCCGCCTATCGCGAAGACGACCTGCTGCCGCAGACCGACTCCCTACTCTCCGCGTTCGGCGCGGTCGAGGGCCTCGTCCGCGAAGGCAAGGCGCTTTCCGTCTCCACCGCCGGCTTCGGTGGTCTGGCCGAGATCCTCTTCAAGGCCTGCCTTGGCAACAAGCTGGGCTTCCAGCTCTCCGACGCCTATTACGAGGCCGAGGGCCGCGACCTGTTCGACCACTCCTACGGCTGCTTCGTCGTGGAGCTCGCCGAGGGTACCGAGCTGCCCGCAGCCGAGGGCGTCGAGGTCATCGAGCTTGGCTGCACCACGCAGGCATACGAGTTCACCGCCTACGGCGAGACGCTCGACATGGAAGACCTGCAGGAGGCTTGGGCGAGCGCCCTCGAGGGCGTGTTCCCCTATCGCAGCGCCGCCGACGACGTCGACTCCCCCGAGGAACTCGTTCCCGAGGAGCGCTACCGCTGCGAGGAGGAGGGCCGCATCCGCGCGACCTACGGCGGCCTCAAGATCGCCCGTCCCCGCGTGGTCATCCCCGTCTTCCCCGGCAACAACTGCGAGTACGACTCCGCGCGCGCGTTCCGTGCCGCCGGCGCCGAAGCAGACATCTTCGTCATCAACAACCTCACGCCCGAGAACGTCGCCGAGTCCACCCGTGAGCTGGCCCGCCGCATCCGCGAGTCCCAGATCGTCATGATCCCGGGCGGTTTCTCCGGCGGTGACGAGCCCGACGGTTCCGCCAAGTTCATCACCGCATTCTTCCGCGCACCCGAGGTCACCGAGGCGGTTCGCGACCTGCTGCAGGCCCGCGACGGCCTTATGCTGGGCATCTGCAACGGCTTCCAGGCACTCATCAAGCTGGGCCTGGTGCCTTACGGCGACATCGTCGACGCCACCGCCGACGCGCCCACGCTGACCTTCAACCAGATCGGCCGTCACCAGAGCCGCCTGGTTCGCACCCGCATCTGCAGCGACCTGTCGCCGTGGCTCACCCAGTGCGACCCGGATGAGCTCTACACCGTGGCCATCTCCCACGGCGAGGGCCGCTTCGTCGCCAACGACGACGTTCTGTCCCAGCTGCGCGAGGGCGGTCAAATCGCCACGCAGTACGTTGACGTGGCGGGTATGCCGTCCATGGACCTCGACGTCAACCCCAACGGGTCCGTCGCCTGCATCGAGGGCATCACCAGCCCGGATGGCCGTGTCTTCGGTAAGATGGGCCATGTGGAGCGTCGCGGCGACGGCCTGTACAAGAACGTCCCCGGCGATAAGTTCATGCCGCTGTTCGAGAGTGGCGTTGCCTACTTCGCGTAAGATCGCCCACGCGTGAAGCACTCGGCTTAGCGCCAATCGAGCAATAAAGGACGCCTCTGGTCAAAACCGACCAGAGGCGTCCTTCTTATAGCTCATTCCCGTGCTCGTACGCCCTATGCCAGCGTATCCACCCATGCTGCCAGATCACGCGCGCTCGCACCGCTTGAGAACCTGCGAGCGTCAAGCCACCGGGCCTGGGGAGCGCTGGGCTCAAGGTCGCTCATGGTCTTGCCCACGCCGCTTCCGCCCGACGTGGCGAACAGGGCGATTCGCGCGGACGAGAAGTCCCCCGCCTCCAAAAACGTCTTGATAATGTTTGGAGCGGTATACCACCAGATGGGGAAGCCAATAAGCACGGTCTCGTATGCCTCCACCCCTTCCGGCATCGACTTCAAGGCGGGCCTGCACGCAGGGTCCTCGCACTCGCGAGTGCTCCTGCTTGAGGAGTCGGTCCAGTCGAGGTCGGCAGCGGTATACGCTTCCTTGGGAGCGATCTCGAATACGTCTGCCCCAATCGCATCGGCAAGCCGGCGCGCCACGCGCTCGGTCACGCCGCTTGCGGAAAAGTACGCTACCAGTGTTTTTCCAGACATTGCTCTCTCCCTTACGTATCGAAATGCCGTTCGTACAAAGAGAGCGTACGCCTTGGAGCGCACTCAAACACAAGGGCCGGTTTTAGATTTCTGCCATTCTTGGCTCCCCGTAATAATGGACGAGGAGAAGGGGGTGTTTATCTTTGCCCACGCTTGCCTTAGAGTTAGCTCTAAGCCCTATGATTGGACCCAGCTTTAGCATTGTTAGACGTTCATGGAAGGCGACGCCACGTATGAAGCGCGCAGGCAGATCCTCATCGAGCAGCGCGAGATAGCACTCGAGAAGCTCGAGCGCGTCCAGGAGGGGCTCGACCGCCTTGACTACAAGATCGCCCATTACGATGAGCTCATAGCGGGGCGCGGTACCTGCGCGGAAACGCGCCCAAACCAGGAGTAGCCCCCTCCGCGCGACGTTCTCGGCCCCCTTGCCCTTCGCACGGTTTTGCACCGCGGGCATGGGGGCGTGTTGAAAGCAGTTACCTCAAATCGCGCCGACTCTCTCGAATATAAGAAAACACGCAGATCACAATAGCCGCCATCGCAATAGCCGCGATAAACGCCAGTTCCCCGCCCACCGGTAGCCAACCCGATGAGAAGGGGTTGGCGCTCCCCGGCACCGCGCGCTCGCACAACGCATGATCGAACAGCATTGGTGCAAGCAGCCACCCAAAACCCGCGCACATGGGCACAACGCGCAAGAGCATCCCAACATAGCCCGCACTCATCCGAGCCAGGACAAAAGAGAGGAGCCCCACAGCGAGACCCAAGCCCGCCATCAACGCGATGCGCACAGCTATATAGGTCCCCAGCGTCATATCCCAGCCGCAGGCATAACCGCTCAGGGGGCCGGAGATGGCGCAGCCCAACAGGGCGTCGATCCCGGCGCCGGCAAGGGGAATCGCCCAAGCCAGCACGCTTACGATGAGGACGAACGCCGCTGACAGCATCGCGGTGGCCAGCTGCGCGCCGAACACCTTGCGCCCAACCTGCGAGGCCCACTGGGCCGCCCGCATGCGATGCAGCCGGTCGCCCGCCGCAGCAGGAGCCATCACGAAGACGGGTACGACCACGAGCCACGTCGATAGGCGGTTGAGGTATGTCTCGATATCCTGCAACCACATATGAGACAGATATCCGCGGGTGCCCTCTTCCCCCTCCAAGGCCTGAAGAAAAAGATCCGTCTCATACACCCGTTCATAAGAAGGCAGGGCGAGAACCTGCTCATACAACGTGTCATCCGCCTTAAGCGCATCGTCGGGCTCGGCGCCCGCCTGCTGTACTTCAAGCTCGCGATTGAATACCTCGCTTGAAAACGCCTCAAAGTCCGCACGCGTGCGAATACCGCGCTCGACGGCCCCACCAAGCGTCGCCAGATCGGACTCGAGCGCCCCTTCCGCCACGCGCGCGTCCTCGCGAACCGCCGGCATCTCATCGTCATCGATCGCAGCCCCGAACCTACCTGCCCACTCCTGGGCGAGTTCGAAGTGGAAGGTCGCCTGGCTCCCGTTGGGAAAAGCGGCTATCCCCAGTCCCCGTCCTACAAGAAACCAGAAAGCGATTCCAGATACCAACAGCGCCACAAAGATGCCAGGGCGCCATATCTTCTTCAACTCCAGTGCAAACAAGCTCATCTAGGCCACATCCTTATCGAACCACATGCGGCGCAGCATCGGGTGCATGCACCACAGGACGGCAATACCGCAGATCACGGCTGCAACTTCCTGCAATGGAATAAACGAGCGAAGCCCAAAGTCGGTAAACCACTGGCCGCTCACGGCAAGCAGAGGCGCTGGAAAGACGTGCATGAGCACACGGGCGCTATGCCACCCGTTGAGCGCGCAGGCCGCTTGTATCCCCAACGGCGCCATCAAGAGCACGCAAGCCGTCACGGCGGCGCGGACTGCACTGCAACAGGTTGCCAACAGGACCGCGTGGGCCGTAAGGCAGAGCAGCGCCACGAAGCCCGATCCCAGAAGCAAAGACCACATAAGATATGAGCCTACCGAGCAATCACTCCATGTCACGAACGGCCGCGCGAAGCCTCCGTCCACCACAACGTTGAACAAGCTCGAGACACTACTTTCCCAGGCGGGGCCGGTCCCCCATCCGGATAGTATGGCGACCGCCCCGAAGGTTAGAACCACGAGCGCGGCGTACATCGCCAACGCCCACATCAAGGATGCAACGAGTCTCGTTGTGACGACGCCGCGCCCGACGGGACTCGACAGCACAATCGACCGTGCCCCCGTCCGCTCGTCCAACTCGCTCATAGCAAGCAGCACTGCCATCCCTAAAGAAGAAGCCTCCAAAATCACCGCGGGCACGAGCGTGCCGAATAAGAATTGGTGCACTTCGAACGTGTAGGTAGCACCGTATACATCCCATTCCTGCCCCGATGCCCGCACAGCGTCGACTCGACTCTCCCAAACCGCATATTTCGAAGCCATCAGGCGCGACGCCAGCGATGTATCCATATCGCTCGCCGCGGCAGCAGCAGCCTCGTCGGCATCAAAAGCCGCGACAATACCCTGGGCGTGAGATACGGAAAAGGCGAGCTGATCGCGGGCGCCGCTCGCTGGACGCATCGCCACAGCATCCAAGAATTCCTCGTCCATACGGACCCCTGCCCGCTGGGTGACCGCAGCGATTTCCGCCATATGCGGAAACAGCCACGAGTTGCCAAAGATGAGCGCACCGTTCAAGACGAGGAAGGCGAACGGCAACGCGACAAGCAGGGGTATGCGAACGATCCGGCGCAGCTCCTCCACAAGCAGCGACAATCCAAGCGAGCGCGATACCGCCGCGCCCAGCGCCGTCATTCTCCTCACCGCCCCTCGCGATACCGCACCAGAAACGCATCCTCCAAGGTGGGGGAAACAGCACGTGCGCCCGCGGGTTCCTGTTTGGCATACACGCGAAGCACCGTGAGCCCATCCCGCTCCCGCTCTCCCAGCACCTGACAGGCGCTTGGAAGCCCCGCATGGACCGGCATCTCGAATATCATTCCTGCAAGCTCGGCGCAGAGCTCGGCGCTACCCGGATACGCCTGAACACGGCCGCCTTGGATGAATACGATCTGGCCGGCGATAGCCTCGATGTCTGACACGATATGCGTCGACAGAACCACCGTGCGCTCTTGCGCAAGCCCATGGATGATGTTGCGGAAGCGCACGCGTTCGCGTGGATCGAGCCCTGCAGTGGGCTCATCAAGAATGAGGATCTGGGGATCAGCAAAGAGCGCAGTCGCAATGCCAATGCGTTGGATCATGCCACCAGAGAACTCGCGCATGCGACGGTCTGCCGCATCGTCCAACCCTACCAGCTCAAGCAACTCATCGGTTCTGCGTGCGATGTCGCGCTTGTCCATTCGCTGCAGAGCGCCCACGTAGCGAAGGAACGCCCGAGGTGTATAGCTTGGGTAGTATCCAAACTGCTGGGGCAGGTAACCAAGCACAGCGCGGTATCGCTCCCCCATTGCATGGATATCCTCGCCGTTCCAGCAGATTCTCCCCTCGGTTGGAAAGGTGAGCGTGGCGATCATCTTGAGAAGCGTCGATTTGCCGGCACCGTTTGGGGCTATCAGACCGGTTACGCCCTTGGAAAACGCAAGCGTCGCGTCCTCGATCACAACGTTGCTTTTGAATCGCTTGGTTACGTGCTCGACGGTAAGCATGGCGCATCTCCTTTACGCGTATTCAGCGGAGGACATCGTGCAAATCTCTGTGGCAAGGTGGATGAATAAAACCGTCGCAACCGCAGCAACCGCAAAGTACACCACTGCGGGAACTGCGAGCAACACCGCGGCGGATGCGGGAAGTACTGCCAACAACATGCCTAAAAGCAACCAGACGACAATCGGCACCAGCGAGGTGACAAGCCCTGGGGTCGCCCCGCGCGCTCGCCCCGCCGCGCCAAGTCGAAAGAGCAGAAGGGAGAAGACCCCAAAAATCGCGAGGCTCGCCGCAGCAAGGGACAGCATCCAGCAAAACGAGACCATGTGCGCGCTCGCAATCCAGGCGGCAGCGGCTAGCGGTACGGTGAATAGAATCGCCATCGCCCCAAACACCAGCATGCGGACCGCATGGAGCTCGAGGACCGTCATACGACATACCGCACGCCAGGCGATTGTTCCGCTTTCTCGGTCCTTCCATGCAACAAGGCCCTGAAGCGTCGCAAAGAACAAAGGAGCCAGCATAAAGACCGCGAGTGCCGCGTGTTCGGGTTCTGCCACGAACGCCATAGGGACCACGCCAGCAAAGGCGATAATCACCGCCAGAATCGCGCAGTCCTCGATTCCAAAGAACAGGGCGCGCAAAGGTAAAGCGGCGAGATTCTCCCGCATACGCCCACGAGACGTTTCGCATGCGGGCAGCGCCACATCGAGAATGGATGCAATGGCGCGATCGCGCTCCTCGCAACTCAGCCCTTCGCGCCATTCCGCTTTGCTCATAGCCGCTCCCCCCGCTCAATGCATGCCCTAATCGTCTTGACCGCCCGGTAGTATTGGGCCTTGGCAGCCGCCTCGCCTTGCTGGGTCGCCTGCGCGATCTCTGCGAAGCTGCTATCGGCAAACACCCGCAAGCGCACCACCGCCTGCACCCTGGGTTCAAGTTCTAGCAGAAGCTCCATGGCCCGTCGCGCCCTATCCTCGCTCCAAGAGCGATCGACCAGCTCCTCGTATTCATCGCGCGCGTCCGCAGGATCAATCCCCACTTCATCTATTGAAAGCGATGCCGAACGCGTGCGGGAGCGATGCCAATCGATAACTTTATTGGCAGCGATACGGCAGAGCCACGTTCGAAACGAAGCGCGTCGCACATCGAAGGACGGAAGCGCGCGGATCGCCGCCACAAAGACATCCTGCGTCACATCGAGCGCATCGTCCTTATCCCGCATCTGGCGGGCCACAAACCGATAGATGTCGTCATAGTGTCTGCGAATCAGCTTGTCCGCACTTCGGCGCGATCCGGTTAGGACAATCTTCCGCACCAGCGCAGCATCCCCGCTCGCCATTCGATCACCCCCTCGCGCGGCATTCGCTTTTCTACTGCTATGAGACTATACGTGTACGCCCTCTATTCGTTGCAAAATACCTTTCGTCTTACCCATGAAGCTCCGTCGCAAAGGCGAGCTCTAAACTGGAGGCGCCACAAAACAGCACCGAACCCAAGCTGCCCTGTGCTCAACAAGAAAGGACCCATCATGCACCAGCCCATGAAACAGCTGCCCGAGCGCGCGATCTCCGAGGAGGAGGCGCGCGAGATCCTACGCGACGCCGAGTACTGCGTGGTCGCCACCGTCGATGAGGACGGGCACCCTTACGCCACGCCCCTCTCATATGCACTGGACGGAGACACGCTCCTCATCCACACGGGGGCTGCCGGCGGCCAGAAGACCGAGGATTGGAAACGTGATCCACGCGTATGCGTCACCGCTGCCATGGATATGGAACCCGTCTTTGTGGAGGAAAACGGCGAGTCGGGATTTTTCACCACGCGCTTCGCGAGCGTCATCGCAACGGGCACCGTGCGACGCGTCGCCGAAATGGCGGAGATTCGCCGAGCGCTCGCCCTGCTCTGCTTGAAATATGCTCCCGAATACAAGGACGAGATCGGGGGCGCCATCGACCGCGAACTATCCGTTACCGCCGTATGGGCCATCGACCTCAACCATATCTCCGGCAAGGCGGGGCGTCGCGTACCCAACGGCAAGGGAGCGACCTCGCATCACTAGCTTGGCGCCGCCCCGCTTCGCGCACTCGCGGCTCGGGGCGGCTACGTATGATTACGACGTAGGAAGCAGCGCCACGCCATCGTGACCGCCGCCAACTCAACCGCGGTCGCCGCGGCGATGGCCCAAGCCGGCAGAACGTCGAACAGCGCCCCATAGACAGCTTGGCCAAACGGCGTGGCGCAGTTCACCAGCGTCATAAAGAGCGCGATCAACTTACCCACCAGTTCCACGGGCGCACCGGACTGCAGCTCCGCCAACATGCAGGAACCCATGAGGCCACCGCTCATCGTCGCGAACGAGTAGCTCGCAACAAGGATCAAGAACACCGTCGCGGTCCCCATGGATCCCATGGAACAAAGCGCCAGGGCGGCAACCGTCATAGCGGCAGCCACGCCGCCCACGTAGGTGGACGACTTTCTCAACGAGAACAGGCGCGGCCCCACCACAAGCAAACTATGGCCCACAAGGCTCCCCGCTCCCATCGCCATTTGGGCAAAAGAGGCGTGCGCCGCGCCAAGCCCAAGCGTGATGGTCACCACGTACACGGTCCCCACGTTGATAAACGCGCCAGCAGAGACGTTCACAAACGTTGCCGTCGCCATGCCACCTAGAAGAAGGGGCTTGCCGCGAAGAAATCGAAAAGCCTCCGCAAGGTCATCGCGCACCATGGCGAGCGCGCCGCCGTCCCACGGCGAAGGCTCGCAGGAAAACCTCACCGCAAGTGCCACCACCGCGCCGGAAAGCGCAAACGCGGCAAGCGAAATCCAAACCACCGGCACCAAGCCCGCGACGCCGTAGACCGCCGCGCCCACCACCGGGCCGCTCAACGTGGTAAGGCTTCCAATCTGGCTCACCAGCGCGACCCCGCGGGGCACGTCCGCAGGCGTAAGCACAAAGGGAACCGTGGACTGGATAGACGGCTGGTAGAGCGCCTGCGCCACAAACGACGCCATAGTCGCGAACACTACCAGCACAAACGGGTCGCCGACATCTTTGAGGGCAAGGAACGCCAGCAACACGGCGACCAGCGCCGCGTTCACGCCCACCATGATGCCGCGCTTGCGCGTGCGGTCCGCCAGCACCCCTCCCACGGGCGACAGCAGCGTGTAGGGCACAAAGCCGCATGCGATCGCCAGTCCAAAGCGCGCGCCCGACCCCGTCACATCCAACAGATAGAGCGGCAGGACAAACTGCAGCACCTCCTGCCCCAGCAGCGAGCAGAACTGCGCCGCCAAGATGCACGCGAACGTGCGCCTATCCGACCGCTCAACCATCTCTTTCATATGCAGCCTTCCCTTCATCCCCCCATTACATACCAGCAGTATGTAATTTTGGAACGAGAAAAACCGCCGAAGCGGTTTCCCGTCCATACATGCATGCGCCCAAAGTTAGCGTCGCGCACGCGCATCCGCCCGCACATCTGCCCGGGCGTCCTCCTGGGCGGTCTCCCCGCACCGGCGCCGCCATGTTTCCAAGCTCACCCGCGGGTCCAGGACTATCTCCAACCCCATGGCGGACAGAAAGTCGTTCATAAAGCCGACGCGACGCCTTTGCTCTTCCTCGTCGCGCGCGGGGAAAAACGCCGGCACGCACCATAAATTGTTGAGAAGGGCGATTGTCTCAGCGAGTTCGCGGGGATAGTCGGTTTGGATGCTTCCATCCTCAACACCTTGCTCGATCGCCGGCAACATGAGTTCATGGGCGCTCACATCGAACAGGTCGCGATACTCGGCAGCAAGCATGCGCGGGCTCTTCATGGGATCAAGCTCGGGATCGGCCTGCGAGAAGAACGCCGAGTCCACGCCGCGGGCTCCGTTTTCAAACATCGCCTGGATCTTCTCGCGGCCGGTCATGCCCTCCGCATCGCGAATCTTGCGCAGGCGCTCTGCACCGGGCGTCATCACGCGGTCCATCGCGGCGAGGAAGATCTCCTCCTTGCTCGAGAAATGGTGGTAGACCGCGCCCTTGGTAAGCCCACCCAGTCCATCAATGATGTTCTGCATGCTGGTCTGCTCGTAGCCGCGCTCCACAAACAAGCGCATCGCGACGTCGAGGATCTTTACGACCGTCTCTTCAGGGTGTTTGTTTCTCGCCATAGCGTCGGACGCCTCCTTATACATACTGATGGTATGTATAGTAGCTCCGCGTAGCGCCTAGGGCAAGTTATTGTATGCGCGGACGATTCTCCGCCACCACGCCCACCACCGCGTGCGGCACGTACGGCGACTCAATCGCCTCTATCTCATCTTGGGTGAGCTCGATATCGCATGCCGCGACGGCGCCGTCCAGATGATGAGGCTTGGTCGCGCCGGCGATAGGCGCTGTGACCTTGGTGAGAAGCCACGCCAAGGCGACGCTCGCCATGGAGACGCCGCGGCTCCGAGCGATGTCGGCGACTGCCTGGATGACAGGCTCGTCGACATCGGCGGTGGCATCATACTTACCGTGGGCGTACGCGTCCTCGCGCAGACGCCGGCTGGTCTCCCCGGGCAGCCGGGAGAGACGACCGCCCGCCAGCGCGGAATACGGCGTCAACGCGACGCCGTGGGTCGCGGCAAGGGGAACCATCTCGCGCTCGTCCTCGCGGGAGATAGCGTTGTAGTGCCCCTGGTAGCTTGAGAATTCGGCCCAGCCGTTCGCGCGAGCGATGGCGTTCGCCTCCGCAAGCTGCCATGCAAAGCAGTTGGAGATCCCCAGCGCGCGGATCTTGCCGGCGCGAACCTGGCGGTCGAAGGCCGGCAGCAGCTCCTCGATGGGCGTGCCCCAATCCCACATGTGGTAGATATAGAGGTCGACGTAATCCATACCCAGGCGCTCCAAGCTGGCGTTCAGCAGCCGCTCGACCTTTTTGTCAACCGTTTCAGCACCACCATGCCCGCCCTGCTCCATAGCGGGGGCGTGCAGCGAGCCTAGGACGAATTTGGTTGCCACTACCACGTCCTCGCGGCGCGCCAACTCGTCCAGCGCTCGTCCAAGAAATTGCTCGCTGGTTCCGTTTTGGTAACCCATGGCGGTATCGAAAAACGTTACGCCCGCATCGAGGGCGCAAGCGATAATCGCCTTGGAATCATCGTAGCCCAGCGTCCAGGAATGCTGGCCCGACGCAGGATCTCCAAACCCCATGCAGCCCAGGCAGATGCGAGATACTTCGATGTCTGTTGTGCCAAGCTTGGCGTATCGCATGGTTCCTCCAGCAGGCTACGGAATGAACAAGACGCCGACGGCGCGTCCGTGATGCGGCGCCGGGGAAGTAGGGAGCCCCTTGCGTCTTACCCTCAAGCCTAACAATCGAGCGCTCATCGGCCACTCAAGCGTATCGCGAAGCGCTTCATATAACAAAGACCTATACTGCATAGCTATATATGCATGTACGTTATAGCAGGAAGGTCACATGGACATCAGGGAGCTTCGAACCTTTATCGCCATCGCCCAGGCGGGAAACATCACCCGCGCGGCAGAGGAGCTGCACATAAGCCAGCCGGCGCTTTCCCGTCAAATCATCAAGATGGAAAACGAGCTTGGCTGCAAGCTGCTAGAACGCGGCGGCCATGGTATCTCCCTCACCAACGCGGGGCATCTGCTCCTCAACCGGGCGCGCGAACTCTCGGACCTGCTCGACAAGACGGAGGCGGAGCTCAAGGCGCCCGATGTCGCCAGCGGCGAGGTAAGCATAGCTTGCAGCGAGACGCGCGCCACGCTGGCGATAGCGCACGTAGCCAAGCGGCTCGAGCTCACGCACCCCGACATCCGTTTTAAGTTTCGCAGCGAGAGCTCGGATGATGTGACGGAGCATCTATCGCGCGGCATCGTCGACTTCGGCATCGCGGTGGGCCCCGCCCGCACGGACGACTACCACGCGATCAAGCTGCCGGATACCGATCGATGGGGCGCTCTAGTACCGGCGGACGATGATCTTGCCGCGGCCGCGTCGCTTGGCCCCCAAGACCTTATCGACCGCCCCCTGATCATGCCCGAGAAGATCCTCGCCCAGCAGCGCATCTGCGATTGGATGGGCTGCGACCTCACAAGGCTCGACGTGCGCGCCACGTACAACCTGCTCTACACCGCCTCTCTACTGGTGCGTGCGCACGTTGGCGCGGCGCTCTGCCTGGACGGCATCGTTGCCCCCTCGCCGGAAAACAGCCTTGCCTTCATACCGCTCGCCCCCTCGCTCACATCGCATGTAGAGCTCATCTGGAGCCGCAGCCACCGACTCTCGCCCGCGGGGCAGGCGTTTTTAGACGCCGCCGCAGCGTATCTGGACGAAGATCGGGAGCAAGCGCTACAATGACCGCGACATACACGCCCCCTTCTCCGGATGGGGGCAGCGCGCGAGCGCTCACGTGCCGGCACCGTAGGACGCAAGAAGGGGGCCGGCGTGTGGGCGCTCGTTTAGTTTTCAGCCCCTCGTAAAGCGAAAGGTTTTGAGGCGGATGAATAGGAAGGGAGCCTGCAGATGAAGAAGTTCGTCACCGAGGATTCGTTTTGGAACCTGTTTCCCGGCGCGTCACTGGGCGTGGTGGTGGCAAAGGGGATGAGGTCCGCAGACCAGGTCTCGCCCGAGGACGCAACGGAGATCGAGCAGCTGCTCGCCCGCGCGAACGCCGCGGCGGAGCGCCACCTGGAATCGCCCACGCTCTCCGAGAACGCACCGGTGCGCGTATGGCGCCAAGCCTACCAGCAGTTCAAGACCAAGCGCGGTGCCCGCTGCTCTATCGAGAACCTGCTCAAGCGCGTGCTCAAGGGTAATCCCGTGGGAAGCATCTCCCCCGCCGTGGACATCTACAACGCCGTATCGCTCACATACGCGCTGCCCCTGGGCGGAGAGGACATCGACGCCTTCCAAGGCGACCTGCGCCTGCTTATCACCCAAGGCGGGGACGAGTTCACGCCGCTGGGTGAGAACGCGGAGAACGACCCCACGCTGCCCGGCGAGCTGTGCTATGTGGACGATGCCGGCGCGGTCTGCCGTTGCTGGAACTGGCGAGACGGCGTGCGCACGGCGCTAACCGACGCCACCTCAAACGCCTTCCTTATTGTGGAGTGCGTCGACCCCGAGCGCATCGAGGATTGCCGCTCCGCCATGGACGAACTCGCAGGCCTGGTAGAGCGCTACCTTGGCGCCGAGATCGCCGTCAAGGCGCTTATCACCCGCGAAGATCGCGAAGTGGTTATCGAGGCGTAAAAGAACGGCAGGGCCCCGGGCGCAACACGCGACGCCCGGGGCCCAAATACAGCTAGCGCAACCACCTGAGCATGATGGCGCAAACTATCTGCTTACGCTGTTGGCAGAAACTCCGCCTGCCAAGCCTCGTTTTGCCCATCCGTATGACACAAGTCGCCAGAAGCATTCACGCCTGCAATTATCTCCGGCACCAACAACTGAGTTGGGCGGTAAACGGTCTCCAGATTGACCCCGTCCTCGCCGCGCAGGCACGAGCCAAAGATGTTGTAGGCTCGAGCATCATCGTCCGTGATCACCAGATTCGTGCCGTCTTCCATAGTTACTGACAGGTTATGGATTATCAACGGATCGACTCCGTATAGATTGTCATGGGCCTCCATCACGCTCTCGCCATCGATAACCAGCGCAATCGGACTCACCATCGCCCTCACACCGTCAGCCGTTTTGAATTCACGGCTCTTGATGGTCTTCGCGGGCACAAAGACGTCAGTTGTAACATCCTCATCATTAAAATTAAGAACCCACTTGATACCAGATGCCACGGAATCCGCGCCGTTCCACGCGTTGAAGTAGATGGTTCCCCGCACCTCCGTATCGGTAGAAGCCTCGGCGTCATACACTACATAGTCACTCGCAAACGTGCCATCGCCAAATTCAGTCGTCAAAAGACGCAGGTCAGAAGTGTCATCAAACACCGCATCGCCGGGCATGCCGTACGCCGGGTTGATCTTGATGCCATCGGGGTTGCTCAGGGTAAAGGTCGCGGCGCCGCAGCCAAGATCGTCCACAAGAACGCTCTCCACAAGCAGCGTGTAGCCATGGGCTTCAACCGCGCGGCCCGCATACTCGACCGACGCCTTCAACTCGTCGGTGAGTTCCCCTTCGTCAACCGTTCCAAACGTGCGGCTGTATACGCCGTCGCCGTCCACCGTCCACGTGTTCACCTGACCATGTCCGTGGTCGCCCCATCCGCGGAAGAAGAAGTCCCCGCCAAGGACCGCGTACGCCGTGCCGCCCGCCGCCAGCGCAGCCGCTAGCGCAACCGTCGCCACCACGGCGATCTTGGGCGCGCCACCGCGTTTGCGGCCGCGATGCGACGCGCGCGCCATCACCTTCTCGTACATATCCTCGGAGGCATGCATGCCTTCAAAGGCTCCCTGCATATCCGCACGCGAACGTTTTCCGGGCATCGTGTTCATCGTCATCGCTTCTCACCCTCCAACATGCTCTTAAGACGGGCGCGGCCGCGCGCGAGTCGCGTGCGCACGGTCGCCGCGGGAACCTTTATCGCCCGCGCCACCTCGTCCGTAGAAAGGCCTATGTAGTAATGCAGCACCATGGGCACACGGTATTTCTCGGGCAGCCTCATCACGCGAACCAGCAAATCGCGATGCTGCTCGCTTGGAGCCTGCAGCGTCTCCGCGTACGCCTCGATATCCTCGACGCGACGCCAGGGTTTTCTAAACAGCGACTTGCATTCGTTGATGGTGACCCGCACCAGCCAATACCTCAGATGCTCATCGCCCTCAAACCGCTTGCCGCTGCGGAGCAGCTTCACAAACACGTCTTGCGTCACATCGTCGGCATCGGCCGGATCGCGCAGGTACGTGTAGGCAAGGCGGAACACCATATCGCGATGGCGCTCGACCGCCTCCCTAAACCACTTCTCCGCATCCATACCGTCTCACGTCTGTTGCCGTGCTTCATTCAAGGGCCCTTCACCCTGAATACGCTCTCGTGCGACAGGATGTTTCAAACTCTTCTATTGTTTTTGGATAAGGACGAGGGCGAGGCGGAAGCCCGCACCTAATCGGACCCCTCGCCCCTGTTCTTAAAGGTGGTGACCGCCAAAGCAACGCTAGGGCGCGCTTTCTTGATGGTTCCAGCGATGCCGCTCGCAGCGCCCGCCGCCTTCTCAACCGTCGCCGTCCTGGCAAAGGAGCGAAGCACGTCCCTAATAAACTGCTGCAAATCCGGGTCAAGCCCCTCGACCGCCTCCAGCATAAGGGGAACATTGGTCTTGCGATCGGCCATGATGTCGGAGAAGCGCTTGGCACCCGTCACGCGTATCACATCGAACAGGGCGTCGACAAAGCGGGCGCGCTCTGCCAGCGAGTACTTGTCCATCCAGGCATCAAGCGTCGAGTCGAAATAGCGAGACGACGCCGTGAAGCCGTCAGCCTCCACAAACGTCGCGCTCTCGACGTCGACCTCCCATAGAAACGGATTGTGCTGGAACAGCGAGAAGCCGCCGCTCTCCACGATGATGGGATGGCAGTCGGGACCTTCGGAGAGCACCGCGCCTATCATGCTCGATTTGGGAACGGTCTTCACCATGATGGGAAGGATGTTGCGGTAGGCGTCCGATGCGCAGAACTCGCGATGGAATCCCGGGCCGTCATGCGAGAACACCCTGACAACGCGCTCGCGGCACGATTTATTGCAGGTAGCCACCGCGTAGACAGCGAGGTTGCCGCCCTTGGAGTGGCCTCCCACATACAGCGGGCCGGCCGTGACGGACGCCACGTATTCAAGGTAGGCGCGCGCCTCCTCCTGGGCGGGGACGGGGTTGAGGAAGGTCATGTTGAAGTCTTCCTTCCAGCCCACAATGGTGGAATCGGTACCGCGAAACGCCACGTAGGAGCTGCCATCGGGCAGAATGAACGTCATGGCCGCGAACTGCTCCTCGGCGGAGCGGGCGGTCTTGAAGCGAAACAACGTAAGGCGGGCATCGCGAAAACGCGGGCTGGCGCAAACGGCGAACAAGAGGTCCCGGCTACCCTCCGGGTCCCAGGTGGATCCGAACATGTTGTCGAATTCCTCCGCACGCAGCATCTCATGCAGGGCGATGCCCTCCGGCAAGCAGGCATTTACCTGATCCTCTCCCAAATGCGCGTAGGCAAGCCATGAGAAGACCAGGCTGTCGATGGCGCAAAGCGGGCGGTCGAGAAAGGTGTCCATCCGCTCGCGGACATAGGTGAGAAACGTGGCGGCGCTTTTAGACCGGCGCGGCAGCGAGGGCTTCTCGTCCATCACAGCGCATCGCCCCTCTTCTGCTCCCTATGGCGAAGGTAGGCGACCGCCGCCGCATCAAGGCCCTTGCCGGCGAGCCTGCCGCCCGCCCTGGCTGCTGCCGCGCCGCCTTTAGCCGCCGCTTTCGCCACGACGGCGCCGCCCTTTACCGCCGCCTTAGCCGTGGCGGCCGCCACCTTGGGGGCGTTGCGCGCCACGGCCTTCGCCGCTTTGGCCCCCTCGCGCTTTGCCACCTCGGCAGCCTTGGCAGAAGCCCGGTCCAGCTTCTCCTCGACCGCAGTCGCCTCGCGGCCGGAATAGCGGCGCTGGCCTTTGCTCGCAAGCGCCGCACCGCCCAGCAGGGCCGCCGCACCGGGACCGGGCAGCACCATCATGGGCACGCCCGCCGCGGCGACAGCGACGCCGGCAGCCATCTCTATACCGCCCGCAACCTTCTCGGCGGTCGAGGGGACCTTGCCCCGCTCCTCGTCATCATGAATCGTTTGGTTCGCCATAGCCCGGCACCACGCCTCTCGTATCCACCCGTTCGCACCAATGCATATCGATGTGCGTCCATGCTTGTCTCCTACCCATAGTGCGCTACCAAGGCGCGCGCGGGCACGAGAAATGCAAACAGTTACCGACAAGCGCACCGCGGCAGCGTCAGCACTCGCGCGGTCGGGTATAGTCGAGTGGACGCGGCGACGCGCCCATCACCTTATCCGACCACCCGCCAGAAGGGACGAGAATATGCAGAACACTCCTTTTGACGCTCCCGAGCAGGAGGCCATCTCCCCGTTCGACCCCTCCCGCGACCACAGCGCGCAGCTGACCCGCCGCACGTACAACCTCATCATGGGCGGGCTGGTGACCGCCGGCTTCGCCGTCATCGCCGCATGCGCCCTGCTCGCCCAGGCCCCGGCCTTCCTCTACGCGGTCGTCGACAACTACCTGACAATCTCGATCGGGTCATTCATCGCCAGCATCGCCGGCATCGCCGTCATGCACATGGGAATGAAACGCGAGGGCTACGGCGTCACGCTCGCAGGATACGCCCTGCTGGTCTGCTCCATCGGGTTCACAACGGGCATGGTCCTGCCCTTCTACAGCCTCCCCAGCATCGCCAACGCCTTTGTGGGTACCTTCATCATCTCGGCGCTATTCACCCTGTTGGGAACGAGCTTCCCTACGTTCTTCGCCCGCATCCAGGGCATCGCCGTAACCGCGCTGATCGCCCTCATCGTCGCCGGGATCGCCGGGAGCCTCATGGGCTTTGCGATGGCATGGTATGACTACGCCGTCATCCTGGTCTTCTGCGGGTTCATAGGATACGACACCTACCGCGCCCAGCAATGCGAGCCCACGGTCAAGATGGCCATCCTCAACGCAGCGGAGATCTGGCTCGACCTGGTCAACATCTTCATCCATCTGCTGCAAATCGTGGGCGACCGCGACTAGGCCGCGCAAGACACTAAAGAAAGGCTGATTGTGACGTCATCGCTTACGCCGGAACAGCGCGACCGGGCGGAGAAGAAGGGCTTCGACCGCCTCTTCGCCTCGCTTCCCGGCCTGCTCGCAACCTGCGCCGTTTGTTGCTTTCTATGGGGTTCGGCGTTCCCCAGCATCAAGATCGGCTACCGCCTCTTCGGCATCCCCGGTGATGACGTCTCCTCTCAGATGCTCTTTGCCGGCGTGCGTTTCATCATCGCGGGAGCCATGGTCATCATCGGCATGAGCGCGGCGCGCAAAAAGCCGCTGATTCCGCGCAAGCGCGACGTCCGCTCCATCTTGTTGCTCGCGCTGTTCCAAACGGTGCTGCAATACGTGTTCTTCTACCGCGGGCTCAGCCAGGCATCCGGCGTCACCAGCTCCATCGTTACCGCAAGCAGCAATTTCATCGCCATCTTGCTATCCTGCCTGCTGTTTCGCACCGAACGTCTCACCGCCCGCAAGATCTTGGGCTGCGCCGCGGGCTTCGGAGGGGTCGCGCTTATCAACATCGCCGACATGGGCGCGGGCGAAACCTTGGGCTTCACCCTTGGTGGCGAGGGCATGATCTTGCTCGCCGCCGTCGCCGGAGCCATGTCGACCTGCCTTATCGGCGTGCTCGGCAAGCACCATGACCCCGTCATGCTCAGCGGCTGGCAGTTCCTTGCGGGCGGAACCGTCCTCGCTATCGCCGCCGCGGCAGCCGGAGGGCGCCTCGGCCCCGCCGAGCCGCTTCCCGCCCTCGCCCTGATCGTCTACATGGGCTTCATCTCCGCCATGGCCTACAGCCTGTGGTCGCGCCTGCTGGCCGTCAACCCGGTCTCGCGCGTCACCGTCTTCGGCTTCATGAACCCCATGTTCGGCTTTTTGCTCTCCATGGTCTTGCTGGACGAGGGATCGATGGTGAATCCGGGCGTCGCGGCGTTAGCGCTCGCCCTGGTATGTATGGGTATCATCATCGTGAACATACCCGTTCGTCGCACGCATGCCGACAGCGTCCCAAACCGCTAACGGCCCCGGTAGCCCTAGGAGGACTCCATGACCGCACGCACGCCCCGCAACCGTACCGTTCCGTACGCCCTCAGCCGCCGCAGCCTCCTTGCCGCCGCGCTTGCCGGCGCCGGCGCGGCCGCGCTCTCCGGATGCGACGACACCGCACAGAAGGGAGCGGCCTTGACCGCAACCAACCTCACCGAGAAGATTCGCCGCGAACTGGACACCTCGTCCAAAGAAAACATCATCGACCACCTCGCCGGCGATGAGGAACTCGCATCCGCCTACGGATTCGCAACCGCCCTGTTCAAGCAATGCCTTGCTGCCGCGGGCGATGGCGCAGAGGACAACGTACTGGTCTCTCCGCTCTCCGTGCTCCACGTGCTGGCCATGCTGCAAAACGGCGCAGCAGGAGAGACGCTTGCCCAGATAGAGCAAGCGAGCGGCTTTGACACCAACGCCCTCAACGCGTATCTCAACGCCTACGCCAGGCGCCTTGCCGGCGCGGATCCCTATGGCAGCGGCATCGAGCTGGATCCCCTGGAGCTGAGTCTCGCCGATTCCATCTGGTTGAAAAACGATGCCCTCTCCGTGCAAGAGGACTACCTGGAAACCTGCGCCAACACCCTGGATGCGCAGGCGTTCGAGGCGCCTTTCGACAACACCACCCTGCAGGATATCAACGCATGGGTGGACGAGAACACCCACGGCATGATTCCCCAGATCATCGACGACATCTCGCCCGATTCCCGCTTGTTCCTCATCAGCACGCTGGCCTTCGAGGGTGCTTGGGACGATCCCTATGAGGACGAGAACGTATTGGACTGGGCCTTCACCGCGCAGGACGGCTCCCAAACAGATTGCCGCATGATGCGCTCGCGCGAGGATAGCTACCTGGAGAACGACTCCTTCACCGGCTTCATCAAACCGTATCGCGACTACAACTTTGGCTTTGTGGGCCTGCTTCCAAAAGAGGGGCTCACCTTGGACCAGGCGCTCGACTCGCTGGACGGCGCAGCGCTGGCAAACCTCATGACGCCCAAGGATTTCTCGCTCGCAGACGCAGGCCTGCCCAAGTTCACGCTTGAATACGCCACCGAGCTCACCGCCCAGCTTCAAGCCATGGGCATGCTCGATGCCTTCGATATGCAGACGGCAGACCTCTCCCCTCTGGGAAACGCCGCCGAAAACCTCTATGTGGGAGAGATCGCCCACAAAACGTTTATCGAGGTGAACGAGGCCGGCACGCGCGCGGCGGCCGCAACCTCCGCCGAGCTCATGATGGGCAGCGCGATGGCGGAAGAGCCCGAAGTCCACGAGGTCATCCTGGACCGCCCGTTCGCCTACCTAATCATCGACCTGGTCACCATGACGCCCGTCTTCATGGGCGCGACCCGCAAACTGGGCTAATCCCCTCGCCGGCGCCGTCCGCGACGGCCCGGCGCAAGCATCCCGTATACCGCCACCCGAAAGGAGCCCCCATCATGAGCCTATGGCAAGATCTGGAGAAGCTGAAAGCATGCACGTGGGTGGAGCTCTCCCACCCCCTCAACAACCAAAGCCCGTATTGGGGCGGCATTCCGGACGGCTCCGTGGAGCTGTGCCGCACCGTCTTTGATTACGACGAGGAGATGCTCTCCTGCCGCATCCATACCTACAAGTTCCCCGGGCAGTTTGGCACGCACGTCGACTTCCCCTGCCACTTCACGCCGGACCACCTAAGCTCACAGGCATTCGGAGGCAAGCAGATGGCGATGCCGCTGGCGGTTATCGACCTCACGTCCAAGATAGCCGCAAACGGCCCGGATACCGCCATCGATGTCGAGGACATCCTCGCCTGGGAGTCCCAGCACGGCCGCATACCGCAGGGCGCCTTCGTGGCGCTGCGAACCGACTGGTATAAGCGCTGGCCCGACAACGACGCCCTCAACAACTTCGACGAGGAGGGCGGCGAGCACTGCCCCGGCTGGTCCATCCCGGCGCTGGAGTTTTTGTACGAGCAGCGCGGTATCGCCATGAACGGACACGAGACGTTCGATACCGACGCGTCCTACCTGGCGGTGGAAGCCGACGACCTGGCCGCCGAGCGCTGGGTGCTTGACCACGGGCACCTGCAGGTAGAAGTTATGTGCAACCTGGACAAGGTCCCCGCAACCGGCGCCATCATCTTTGTCATGTGGCCGCGAATCGAGGACGCCACGGGCATGCCTGTACGCGCCGTCGCCGTTTTCGAGGAGTAAGCGGACGGACTGAGGAGCCGCCTCCATACGCCGCCCGCGCGTCCCAGGTCTCCTACGCCTCCTCGAGGTACTCGGCCAAAACCTTCGCCATGCGCGACCAGGTCTTACGCGTCTGCGCCAACTCGAATTCATCCTGCACGCCAAAAGGATGGATGAGCATGCGCTGCAGCTGGCCCGCGTCGCGCATGATTCTTTTACTGGCGGGATAGACCAGCTCAAAGACGAACAGCGCCATTCCCACCAGGTAATCCGCTGGATACAGCCGTTCCTCGCGCGCCAAGCACCGGCGCTCCTCAAATGCACGCACCGCGCCGGGGCCGATCTCGCTTTGCAAAAACTCCCGCTGGGACACGCCCAGCACGGTCTGCACCGAGTTCTCGCAATTGACCCGAAGGATATCGATCTTATCGGCGTCGCGAACAATATCCACCAACATGCGCGTGCGCTTGTCCAACCCTTGCGGAACACGCAGCAAGCTGTGGCACTCAACCGAAGCGAGAACCATATCATCGAACGCGCGGTCTTGAAGAAAGGACTCGATGGCGCCGCTGCCTACGGCGGGCGCCGGTGGATGGGGCGCATCCCAAGGATGCTCCGCGGGCGAGACGCGGGCGGGAACGGAGCTGGACGAAAGTCCTCGTAGCACGGCGGCGCCAATGGCAGCATGCTCGGCAGACGCCCCGTCGCTGAAGGTATCCCACAGGCGCAGCTGCTCAAAGCGCCCCAAATCATGAAGCAAGCCGCAGAGCCATGCCAGCTCGACGTCTTCCTCGTCCATACCCTCGCCCCGCGCGATCTGCTCGCACAGGTTCGCGACGCGATACGTGTGGGCGATCTTGAGGGCGATGCGCTTGTTGGAAGCATCGTAGGCGTCCACATATGCCAGAAACGCCGCGCGAGCTCGTTCTCGATCGATGCAAACCATAGCCATTCCCCCGCATTCGATACGCGTATGAGTCGCGCCGGCACCCCGAGAGGGGCCGCCGGCGCGGATACACCCTTATTGCCTTTGGTAGTCGACGGCTTTTTGCCTTATTAAATTGTAGCGAATGACCGATGTATCCACATATTCCACGGCGAACACAACGGGCCTGCTGTTTTGGTCGTAGTTGACCGAGCGTATGCACAGAAACGGACGCCCGGCGCCTGGCGCCACCTGCGAGGCGAACACCGCGGGAAGGTCATCGGGTGCGGCGACGTCTATCTCGACCTTGTCCCACTCAACCCGGCGGCCGCTGCGGTTATAGACAAACCGGTACAGCGAGTCATCGTAGCGCTCGAGCTCGTCCAGGCCGGCCTCGCCACCCGCCACGCTCGCTCCAAAGTAATCGCGGCAAAACGCACACGGCTCACCGTCCGCAAAGAATACCTTGTCATGCTCTATCAGCCGATCGCCCGCTTCGAGCTCCAACATGCGGCGCACGTCATCCATGGAGTACCTACCGGACGAGAACCCGGAGCTCTCGTCGGCGGCATGGGCGCTTAAGAGGCGAACAGAGGGCTCGAAACCGCTGTTGCGAATCGCCTGCATAAGCTCCATGCAGGGAGAGAACGTCACGCGGATGCCGATCGAATCGACGTTTACAAACGTGCCCTTGCCCTGGCGCCGCGATACCACGCCCTCGGCTGCCAGGTTGTTCAGCGCCTGCCGAATGGTTGTGCGGCTGACGCCCAGCTGGGATGCGAGCAGCTCCTCGCGAGGCAGCTTGTTGTCCTGGGCGAGGTCCATGCCCTCGATGATCTGCATGATTGCCTCCTGCGCACGGGCAGAAAGCGATGTTGTCTTCAACGGGTCCATATCCCCAAGCCACCTTCCCTTTAGTCGGCGTCCATCGTAGCGCAAATCACGGAGGCTGTTAAGAAAGACGGGTTCGAAAAGGCGCCCGGCCAGCAACCGTTAACGATCACATTGCCGAGCGCCTTATAGGAAGGGTGCTTTATAGTAAGGCGGCTGACTACCGGAACCGCCCCAGCCTCCTACTCGTCCACGCTCAACGCTTTCTTACCGTTGAGCAGCAGATTGAGAACCACGGCGCTGAGCGTCACCATGAACAGGCCGTTGCTCATGACCATCGAGATGGCCTCGGGCAGGTTGGCGTACACCTCGGAGGCATACAGCGAGCCCACGCCGATGGCGATGCTGGTGCCGACGATCTTGAAGTTATTGTTCTTGCCAAAATCGAGACGCGACAGAATCGAGATGCCGGACGAGGTGATAATGCCGAACAGCGCCATGGTGGCGCCTCCCAGCACGCACTTGGGTACGGCGACTATGGCCGCGGCGATGGGCGGGCATACACCCACGACAATCAACATGATGCCGGCAGCGATGAAGACCTTGCGATCCTTGATGCGGGTCAAATCGACCAAGCCGGCGTTCTCGTTGAACATAGTGGAGGGGATGGAATTGAAGGCTCCGGAAACCATCTGGCCCAACGCCTGGGCGCGGATGCCGCGCGACTCGATCTGAGGCGTGGACGTGGTGCCCGTGATTTCGTCCACCACCGAATAGACGCCGATGCACTGCAGCGTATTGATGACGCAGAACACCACCATAAACAGGATAGGGACGATATGGAACTCCGGCATGCCGAAGGCAAACGGGGTTACCGCCTGGAAGGGCGCCGCCTCCAGAACGGGCGTGGGGTCGACCATACCCAGGAAGGCGCCCACTACCGTGCCGAATACGATGCCCAGCAGCAGAGACATGCTGCGCCAGATGCCCTTGCCATAGCGCTCGACCAACAGGACGAAAACCAGCACGCCAAAGCCGAGGGCGAGGTTGGGAACGGAGGCGAAGGCGGCGCTTCCCTCTCCGCCCGCAAGGTCGCGCAGAGCGGAAGGAGCCAGGCTCACGCCGATGAGCGTAACAAAGGTGCCCACCACTACCTGCGGGAACAACTTCATAACCTTGTCCATGAAGAACGATAGCAAGAAGATGATCGCACCCGAAGCGATGATAGAGCCAAAGAGCGTGGGCAAACCGTAGCGCGTGCCGATCATGATCATGGGCGCCAAAGGCGCGAAGGATGATCCCAAGATGATGGGATAGCGCGAACCGATAAGCTTACCGATGCCAATAACCTGCAACAGCGTGGTGATACCGCTGGTGAAGAAGTTCGCCGCGACAAGGAAGCTGGTGGTCTGGGCATCAAGCCCCAGGCCGCTGGCCAGCAGCAGGGGCACGGCGATGGTGCCCGGCGTCATGGTGAGAACGTGCTGGAACGCGATTACGAGCATTTTGCCCTTAGAGATGTTCTCCTCGAACACAAGGGCCTCCCTTCTGGAAAGCGGACAAAAACCCGGCGCGCGGGCAAGCATGCGCCGGGCCATTCAAACTAGTCCCAATAGCCCTCGTGCACGGCGGCAGCCTCGACCTCGACCTCGATCTTTTTCTGGCCGCATGCGAAGACGTTGCGGCACGGCAGGTCGAACGTGGGGTTCTGCTCGTTAGAACCGGTGAGCTCGAGCAAGCGACGCTCCGTCATGCCGTATACCACACGGCCGATGTTCGCCCAGTAGATGGCGCCGGCGCACATAGCGCACGGCTCCGCGGTGGTGTACAGGGTGCAATCCCGCAAAAACGCCTTGGAGTACTCATGGGAGGCGCGCGCCGCGAGCGTCGCCTCGGCATGGCCGGTGCAGACCTTCTCGGTGATCTCGATGTTCTCCTGCTCCATCAAGATGTTGCCGTCCTTATCGACCAGCAGGGCGCCAAACGGCGCGTTGCCGTGGGCGCGGGAATCCTTGGAAATCTCGATGCAGCGGCGAAGGTAAAACTCGTGGGACTGGTACATGGTCGGTCTCCTCCCCATCCATTATTGATAGATAGTAGGTAATAGGTATTACCTTTACACAGAATCAAAAGCGAGCGAGTTCTGGGCGCCGTCATCTTTCCTGCAAACGAGCAGATTTCCCGCGTCAACGGTATCGAGCGAAAGAGCGGGAACTCGAACCGGATGTTAATACGGGTCGTATTGCTTTTTCGGCACCGAGATTAATAATCGGTGCCGGAGCGGCCATGCAAGAGAATCGGGTGCGTTCGTCTCGGCACCCGATCTCAAACTCGGGGACGGAACGGACGCCTGCGTGCTCGGGAACGCCCGTCTCGGCACCCGATTTGAAACCGGGTGCCCAAAGGGACATCCCATCGCTCCAAGATGTTCGCCTCGGCACCCGCATCCAAACTGGGAGCCGAGGCGGACGCCCCGGCGCACCAAGAGGTCCGTTTGGGCACCCGCGTCAAAACCGGGTGCCCAAACGGACCTTCGCCACCGCATAGAAAGGGCGGACGAAAAACTCGACCGCCCTTGATGATCTTATTTGTACCGCAGGACCTTCGCCCTACCCTATCCGGGCCCGGCGCCACGCCTAGGCCTGAAGCCTCGCCGTCAGCTCGCGGGCGACCTCCACGCAATCGCCCACCACGCGATAGGTGGCGGATCCAAAGATGGGGGCGTCCGGATCCTCGTTGACAGCGATCACGGTCTGCGCGCCGCCCGTTCCCGCCACATGCTGGATAGCGCCGGAGACGCCCAGGCTGATGAGGAGCTTGGGAGATACGGACACACCGGTCTGTCCCACTTGGTGCCAGTACTCCAACCAACCGGACTCCACCAAGGGGCGCGTGCAGCCAAGCTTGCCACCCAGGGCATCTGCCAGCCACTGAGCCACCGCTAGGTTCTTTTTGGAACCGATGCCGCGACCCGCTACCACCAACACGTCGGCGTCCGTGATGACGTCCGTCGCGCCGGCATGCTCGATGGCATCCACGCGCACGCTCGGCCGCCAGGCGTCGGCCAGGGCGACTTGGGTGATGCGGCCGCGCTCGGCATGCAAAGTATCTGCTTGGGGAGCAGCGAAGATGCCCGGGCGAACGGTGGCCATCTGGGGGCGATGCTGCGGGCATTCGATAGTGGCCATGAGGTTGCCGCCAAAAGCAGGGCGCGTCTGCTGCAATAGGCCCGTGGCGGGATCGATGTCGAGAACCGTGCAGTCCGCGGTAAGGCCCGTTTGCAGCCGGACGGCCACGCCCGGCGCGAGCTCTCGTCCAAATGCGGTGGCGCCGTACAAGACGATCTCCGGCTTGCGCTCGCCCGCCATATCGCAGATCCAATGCGCGTAGACCCGCGCATCCAAGGTTGCCAGACGGTCATCGCGGCACAGCAAGACCTCGTCCGCACCTGCCGCGAGCAGCGCTGGAGCCTGGTCTTGCGGGGCGGTAGCGCCCTGGCCCAGCAGGGCGACAACACGGCAGCCGCGAATAGCCGCGAGCTCGCGGGCGCGGCCCAGCAACTCGAACGCCACGGGAAGCGCGCGGCCCGTCTGGTCGACCTGCGCGAACACCCAAACATCCTTATAAGCCGCCAGGCGGCTTGCGCGTTGCTGCGGGGTCTCGTCCCCATCCTCATCGCGCGCGATGGAAATCGCCTTCTTGGGGCATGCCTGCACGCACGCGCCGCACAGGATGCACCCATCGGTGGCGTGGGCGAAGCGGTTGGGGCGCTCGCCCTCCACAACGATACCGGCGTTGCCGCACGCCTTGACGCACAGGCCGCAGCCTATGCACAGGTCTTTATCTACCAGCAAGCCACTCATAGCGACATCCCCTCAATCAGCTGGGCCAAGGCGCATGCCTGCTCGGCCGCATCGCCCGGAACGGTCACGGCGCCGTCGGCGCGATCGGGAACAAACGACCTCACCACCTGCGTGGGAGACCCGCTCAAACCAATGCGGCGCACATCCGCCGCGGAGCGCTTCGCGTCGAGAACCTCGATCGAGACCCCCTCCGCCGCCATGATGCCGGCGATGTTGGGCATACGCAGATCGGCGATGTCCTTGGACACCGTCAGCACGGCGGGAAGCGGCACGGCCAGCGACGCCACGCCGCGATCGGTGTTAGCGCGCACGCATGCGCACATCGGTTCCAGCCCGCGAACCTCGACAACATCGGTCGCGCACGGCCACTCAAACGTGCCTGCAAGTTCGGGACCGATCTGGGCCGTATCGCCGTCGACGGCCATCTTGCCGCACAAGATGAGATCGGCGCCGCCCAACGCCTCGATACCGCGCGACAGCGCGTAGGTAGTCGCCAGCGTATCCGCTCCGGCAAAGGCGCGGTCGCTCAGCAGCAATCCATCGTCCGCGCCGCGGGCGATGCAATCGCGCAGCAAATCCGCCGTGGCGGGAATGCCCATGGACAGAACGCTCACTCGCACGTCCGCCGGCTCCGCGGCGGCATCCTTGATGCGAAGGGCCGTCTCCAGCGCGGAGGCGTCGAACGGGTTGATAACCGCCTGCCCTCCGTCGCGGACGATGGTATTGGTCTTGGGATCCATTTTGACCTCGGTGCTGCCGGGCACCGCTTTGACGCACACAACGATATGCATCACAGCTCGCCTCCCTTCGCGCGGGCGGCGGCCGCGTCGAGCTCGTCCTCGTCAAACAGGTTGCCGCGACCCATGATTCCCTGGGGGTCCAGCGCCGCCTTGGTATTAGCCATCTGAGCGATCGCCTGGTCGCCGTACATGATGCGCAAGAAGTCCCGCTTGATCTTGCCCACGCCGTGCTCTGCGGAAACCGCGCCGCCCATCGCGGTCACCTCGCGCGCCCACTGGGCGAATAGGCGCTTGCCCGCCGCGTACTCCTGCGCGTTGCGCGGCAAGATGTTCACGTGCAGGTGGTTGTTTCCAATGTGGCCCCACGCCGCCGACTGCAGGCCCGCTTGAGCAAGCGTGCCGCGGTACAGCGCCACCACCTCATGCAGCCGCTCGTTGGGAACGGACATATCGGAGCCGAGCTTGGTAATCGAGGGGTCGGTACGCCTACGCTCGTCGATCAGCATGTTGACGCTCTCCGGCACGGCGTGGCGGAAGAAGCGCTGGCGCTCGCGGTCCACGTCCGTACGGGCGACCCAGGTATAAGCGGGACTCGACCCGCACTGGTCCAAAAGATCGCCCAACAGGCGCAGGTCCGCAGCCGCTTGGCCGGCATCATCGCACTCGAGCTCCACGTACACGCAGGCGGCATAGGACTTGGGCACCGCAGGCAGGGACGAGAAGGCAGCGGAGCGCTCGCGCTGGGAACGCAGCACATCGAGCGCGTCGCCATCGAAATACTCCAGCGCCGTGGCGCGAGGCAGCCGGTCGCGCATAGCGATGGTTGCGTCGAGCGCGGACCGCTCGTCCATAAAAAAGCAGTTGACGCCCCAGGTAAGTGCCGGCAACGCGGATAGGCGCAGCTCCAACTGGGTAATGACGCCCAGGGTACCGTCCGACCCTATGAACAGGTCGACGGCGTCCATGTTGTCCTCCGCGTAATAGCCGGAAGCATTCTTGCTCGCCGGCATGGTATAGGCGGGCAGGGGCACCAAAATGCAGCGCCCGCCCACGGTTTCAAGCGTAAGCGCACGTCCGCGCGCGTGGACCTCGCCCCGCTTGAGCGCCACCACGTCGCCATCAGCCAGCACCACGCGCAACGCGCTCACGTGCGGACGCATGGGACCGTAGCGGTAGCTGCGCGCACCGGAGGCGTTGCACGCCGCCATGCCGCCCAGGCAGGCGGAGGCCTCCGTGGGATCCGTGGGGAAAAACTGGGTGGGCGCGGCGTAGAGCTGCTCGAGCACCTCTAGGTCCTCATCCGCCCAACCCGTGCAGGGAACGGTTTTATTTGCCAGGTACTTGCGCAGCTCCGACAAGATGACGCCGGGCTGCACCGTGAGGTAGAACGTGCCGTCCCCACCGCGGCGCGCGCCCAGGCAGCGGTTCATGTGGGACAGGTTCATCACGTGCCCACCGTGCGGCACCGCGCCCGCGGCCAGGCCCGTACGAGCCCCCTGCACGGTCACGGCGGTGCCGGAAGCCGTCAGCTTGGAAAGAATCGCGGAGACCTCATCCTCAGTCGTCGGAAACGAGATGCTCTCCGCCTCGCCCTGGACACGCGACTCGTCACGGCGGTACTCGTCATAATCCGCACCAAACGCTTGTATTTGCTGCATGCGCGGCTCATCCCCCGTTCTTTTGCCTTTATCTCGATAGAGTGCATCCAGCAATTATGCCTGAACCCCGGGCATCGCGCGCACGCGCGACGGATTATGTCAAGCACGTGAACTCGCACGGCCCACCAAAGGAAAAGGGCAGATTGCGCATGTTTTATGTGCGTTCCATCCGCAACGTCACACCCCCAGGGGGTGACATGCTGCCCTGTGCAGATTTGGACGAGGTTTGGGGGAGATTTACCGTGCGCGGGGACAGGTAGGGTATTCCGCACCGGGGGCAACTATAGCCCCGCCACGCCAACCGATGGGAGAAATCATGGCGCTCTACCTGCCCGATCTACACGTTGCCTTTGAAGTGACCGATGACCCCGCCAGCGCGCCCGTTGACGCCAGCGCGTTTCCGGGCCTCACCACCATCCACGTCACTGCAAACCAACTCGATGACCCCGGGCTTCTTGCCAAGGCGATAGAGCGGGCGCAGACCGGCCGCGGCGTGCCGTCCCCAGCCGGCGCGCAGAAAGCCGCCCTCCAAGCAGTGCGGGCGGCCTCGAGACTGCGCTAGCCCGGCTCGAGTTTGCTACCATCTCATTGAATGAATACGGGCGCCGCACCAACGTTTGGCAGCGGCGCTCCATTTGGATGGGAGCAGTCCGCACATGATCGGTCTTGGCACGCTTATCAACACCGCCTTGGTTGTCGCCGGCGGCATCGCCGGCATGCTTTTTGGCAGGTTCATCACCCCGCGCTTGCAAGACGGCCTTATGAAGGCGACGGCCTTGAGCGTGCTTTTTGTGGGACTCGCCGGCGCTCTTGGCGGCATGCTCTCCGTTGCCGACGGCAAGCTGGTAAGCGGCGGCACCGCCATGATCGTGGTGTCGCTGGCTGCCGGAGCGCTTGTGGGCGAGTGGATCAACCTGGAGCACCAGATTGGCCGCTTTGGCGAATGGCTCAAATATAAGACGGGCAGCGCGGGAGATTCCTCATTTGTAGACGCCTTTGTCACGGCGTCGCTCACGGTGAGCATAGGCGCCATGGCGATTGTGGGATCCATCCAAGACGGCATCAACGCCGACCCTTCCACCCTCATCCTCAAAGGCGCCATCGACGCGCTGCTTGTCTGCATCATGACGACGTCCATGGGCAAGGGCTGCATCTTCTCCGCCATACCCGTCTTTATATTCGAGGGGTCGCTCACCCTGCTCGCGCGCCTGATCCAGCCCATCATGTCCGCAGCGGCTATTGCCAACCTCTCCACCGTGGGCGCAATCCTCATCTTCTGCGTGGGTGTAAACCTCATCTGGGAGCGGACCTTCAAAGTTGCCAACTTATTGCCCGCCGTGGTGGTTGCGGTTCTCTTCGCCCTGTTCTAGCCGCACCCACCCCTAGTTGCGGTATGGTTGATGGCACCGCTTTGGCTCCGCAACGCCAAAGCCACCCTGACCGCCAACGCATATGCGCGTTGATATGCAAGAGTATGGAGACCACCATGAGCGCACGCACCAACGAGGGCACAGCAGAAGACGGCGAGCTGTTTCGCACCCACATTGGAGGCTCTGCCGTGATCGAGGGCGTCATGATGCGGGGCAAGCTCAACTGGGCCGTCGCCGTGCGCCAGGACAACGGGCAGATCTACACCGAAGCGCATGACCTTCCCGACCCCGCCGGCCGCCCCGGTTGGTGGTCCTGGCCGTTGGTACGCGGCTGCGTCTCTTTTGTTCAGTCCATGCAGCTCTCGCTGAAAGCCATGAACATCGCCGCGGAGCACGCGTATCCGGATGAGGACGGAGCCGACGATGCCGGCGCATGCGCCAAGGATGATACGGACGATGGCATGCATCTGGATGTTCTCATCGCAAGCGCGGTGGGCGCCGTGGTGGGCGTGGGCGTCTTTCTAGCGCTGCCGGTCTTTTTATCGAACCTCATCATGGGCGAGCTCACGCCGGAAAACTCCGTTGCCTGGAATCTGGTCGAGGCGCTGGCGCGCATCGCCTTACTGGTTGGCTATATCTGGCTGTGCGGCCGTTTTCCGGAGATGGCTCGCGTCTTTGGCTACCATGGTGCCGAGCACCAGACCATCCACTGCTACGAGCACGGCGACGCCCTCACGCCCCAAAACGCCGCGCGCTACTCGCGCCTGCACGTGCGTTGCGGCACCGCCTTCCTTGTCATGACCGTCACCATCGCCATCATCGTCCACTCATTGGTGCCCGTGGCGCAGCTGGCGGACGCGTGGGGCATCCAGGGGATTGCCCGCAACCTTTTTATCTTCGCGTCGCGTTTGGTGATGCTGCCCCTAGTCGCCGGCGCATCCTACGAAGTCACCGTGAAATGGGCCGGCGCGCACCCCGATAGCCCTCTGGTCAAGATTGTGCTATGGCCCGGCATGCAGATGCAGCGCATCACCACCAACGTAGCGGACCAGGGCATGCTCGAATGCGCGATCGCCGCCCTTGAGCTTGTGCGCGACCGCGAGATAGAAGCGGGCCTGGACACCGCCGACTCGCCCGCCGACGCATCCGGCACGGGATGCTCCTGCCAATAGGGCGTTGTGGGAAAGTTATGCACGCTATAGCGGGCAGACTCTAGAACGCCGACGCCCCGGCGCACCCTGCATCCAGCCCGAAGCCGTCTTAGCCGCGCTTTGATCCCTGGCGGCAGATGCCGCCCTTGTGGCCGCACGCCTTGTTGGGACCCATACCCTTGGAGGCGCGCACGTTGTGGAGCGGCGCCGCACGAAACGCCGCCTTCTTGGCTGCCAGCGCCTGCATCTGCCTTTGGTCGAATGCCTTTGCCATGAACCCTCGCCCTTCTCGTCCACCTTATCCGCCGCGCCGCCACCGTCCTCCGCGTCGATGCGCCGCCATGCCCTGTAACGGTACCACCTATTGCGCCGCTGGGCGATATGCGCCGTCCGCGCCCGTGCGGGCGAACTATCCTTAAGCATGCAGGCACCACCGGCCCGGGCCAGCAAGCGAAAGCCATGCCGCGCATTGCGCCCCGGCGACTCTAGGGAGACTTCTTATGTGGGCATTCGACACCACCTTGTATCAGATCTATCCGCTGGGCATGCTCGGCTGCCCCTTTGACGCCCCCGCCATCGATGATGACGCCGCACAACAAGAACAGGCGGCGCTGCATCGAGTACGGCACCTGATTGACTGGGCGCCCTATCTGGGCAAGCTGGGCGTGGGCGCCATTCTGCTCAACCCGGTCTTCTCCTCTGACACGCACGGATACAACACCCGCGACATGCTGACCATCGACTGCCGACTGGGTACCAACCAAGACTTTAAAGAGACGGTCGACGCGCTGCACGCCTGCGGGGTGCGCGTGGTTCTGGACGCGGTATTCAACCACGTGGGACGCGGCTTTTGGGCCTTTCGAGACGTGCGGGAGAAGCGCTGGGAGTCACCCTATAAAGACTGGTTCAACATCAGCTTTGACGGCGACACCCACTTTGGCGACGGCTTTTGGTACGAGGGCTGGGAGGGCAACCAGGACCTGGTGAAGCTCAACCTGCGCAACCCCGCCGTCATCGATTACCTGCTCGACGCCGTGCGCATGTGGAAGCGCGAGCTGGGTGTGGACGGCCTGCGCCTTGATGTCGCCTACAGTCTGGACCGCGACTTTGTGAAGCGCCTGCACCAAGTAGCGGGAGAGCTGGGGGCAGAGCCCCGCTTCGATGGCGAGGCGGGAGACGGCTTTCCGCTGATCGGCGAGGTGCTGCACGGCGACTACAACCTTATCGTTAACGACGAGATGCTGGACTCGTGCACCAACTACGAATGCTATAAGGGCCTGTATTCCAGCTTCAACTCCATGAACATGTTTGAGATCGCCCACTCGCTGCACCGCCAGTTTGGCGGCGATCCCTGGTGCATATACCGCGGCAAGCACCTGGTGAGCTTTGCGGACAACCACGATGTAACGCGCCTGGCAAGCATCCTCACCTGCAAAGAGCACCTCCGCGGAGCCTATGGCGTGCTTTTTGGCATGCCGGGCATCCCGTGCCTGTACTACGGCAGCGAATGGGGCCAGCTTGGGCAGAAGGGTACCGGCTACCTGGCAGACGTGGAGATTCGCCCCCAGCTTGACGCGCCGGCAGCAGACGCCCTGGAGCACCTAGCCGCAGGCTGGGAAGGAGGCGGCGCCCCCAACCAGCTCACCGGATACATCAGCGAGCTCAACCATGTTCGCCGCGCATCGCGGGCGCTGTGCCACGGCTCTTATCGCAACGTGGTGATCACCAACAAGCAGCTGCTATTTGAGCGCGATGCCCCTGCGAGCGCGGGGCGCGACGCCGCCGCGGAGGGCGAACAGGCGCCCGAGCGCGTGCTTGTTGCCGTCAACGCCGAGGACTGCCCATTCACCCTGAACGATGGAACGCTCAACGGACGCTTTGAGGTGCTTCTGGCAAGCGCACCGTGCGCCGACGACCCCAACGCCGCGCCAGATTATCCGCAAACGGGAGACCTTTTGGAACTTGAGGGGTCGCTGACGCTACTTCCCTACGGCGTTCTGTATCTCAGGCGGACGATGTAGCGGCGCGGGGACCTACGCCTCGATGACGGCATCGCCCGTCTGGGGATACTCGTCCAAACAGTAAGAGCGAATCGATACGTCCTCGTACGTATTGAAGTAATACGTACGGGTAGCCGACGAGAAGCATCCGGTATAGAGCGTCTTCTCGGTCTTGCCGTCACGTGCCATCGCGCTGCCCTCGACCATCGCTACCTGGGAGAGCGAATGGAACATGCGGCTCACGTTGGCGGCCTCCCGCTCCTTTTGAGGATAATTGGCGTTTACGTACGCGGCGCGGACAAAGCGCGAAGGGGACGTGTAGTCGCCGGGAAGCCCGCGCTGGGCGGCGCCCGCGCCAAACGGGGTGAGAGGGCGACCAAAGGGCCCTTCGCCGCCCCACGCATTGGAAACGTTGAGATAGTTGCGAAGGTTCTCGGCATGCCAGCTGTAACCGGGCTGGTTCGCCAAAACATCCACCGGATTATCGAAGACCTGCATACCCGTATCGGTATACTCCACCACGACCGAACGCGTGCGATCCGCTACGATCCAATGCAGCAGGGCGGAAGGCCACTGGGGAGCGATGGGCTCGTCCACGATCGCCGCGGTTTGCAGGGCATCGACGACCTGATCGACGCTTTCGAAGTTGGCGCAGACCCAAAGCGGGAACTCCCAGGCGGATACGTTGGTCTTCCCCTCCTGCGGCGCGCTTTCATACCTGGCGTACCCGGGGAAGTTGAGGCCGGCGACCGCGAGCCCGGCATCGTTGCCGGCATCGAACAGCATGGGCTGCCCTTGTTCCGCCAAACCCATGCCTATGAGCGCATGGGAGCATTCGGCCGTCGCCCCAAAGGGGGATGCCGGCTTGAAACCACGGGGCACCACCAGCACGCGCTCTCCGTAATCAAACGTCCAATCGAGGTTTCTGCCAAAGAACATGTTGCCTTCTGCATCGTTGAACCGCATGCCCGTGCACATGGGATAGTCCTCTCACTCAATCGCGCCCGCGGGCGCGCGGCAAACCAAAGCCTGCATGGATATGTACCCCCGCCCCGCCCGCGTACGCCCTCCGCGGCGCCTATCCATAGGGCAAGCAGATTAAGGGGACGAGTTTAAGGGCGCGGGGGCACGATGCAGTCGTAGCGCACAGCCTTGCCGGCAACCGTATGGCTGGGCTTGACGCCGGCAAGATACGGGCCCTTGACCGGGCGCTTGACGACAACCTTGCGCGGATGCGCCAGCAAGGCCGCGCGAAGCAGCTCTTCCTGGTCCTCGCATGGGCTTTCGAGATGATGGAGCAGCTGAAACTTCTTCTTAACCGCGGCGCTCTTGGTGCGCTCAGGGAACATGGGGTCGAGATAGACCACATCGGGCGCGGGGGAGATCATGGGAAGCGCCGCGATGCTGTCCGCGCGCACCAGCGTCATGCGGGCGACGAGCCCCTCCAGGCGGGGATCGGTTGCGGCGCGGTCCAGGGCGTCTTGCAGCAACGCCGCGATCACCGGGTCGCTCTCGAACATGGTGACGGTAAAGCCCGCGGCGGCCAGGAGCAGGGAATCCTGTCCCAGGCCCGCCGTCGCATCGACCGCCGTGGGCGAGACGGCGCCTTTGATCTTGGCAGCGCGCACCAAAAGCTCTCGCGACAGGTTCGCCTGCTTGAGGCGCAGAAGCATATCGGCAAAGTCGCCCCGCAGCACCATGCCGTCGCGTTCGAGCGAAAGACCGCCCTCGTCCAACCGCAGCGCCAAGGCACCGTCCGGAGCGCCTTCAGCGATCTTGGCCCCGGTCGCGGCGGCAACGGAGGCGACGCGCTCTGAATCGGCCCCTTTGGACGCGACCAACAGAAGCGGTACCTGGAGAGTTTCGATCATCATCGTCCTTTCATGGTGCGCATGGGGCTAGCGTGCAAGATACGCCAGCAGGTCCCCGTAGGTCGCCTCGCCATCGCGGCGCCCCACCTGGTAGATGTCCTCGAGCTCCTGCGGGTCCTTGATCACCGCCGGCGCCTTCACCGACTCGCTGGGTCTGATGACAAAGAGATCACCCGCCGCCTCGCGCTCGGCGATGTCGTCAAGTTGCGCGTTATAGCGCTCGTGGCGCCCCTCGAGCAGCTCGACCACGCGGGGGCAGCCCCGTAGCGCGCGGCGGATCACCGGCATGAGCTTTTGGGGCTGTTTGCGAAAACCCTTAGGCTGGGTGAGCACGGCAACCTGCTTGGCGTAGCCCTGCGACGCCATCCATGCCACGGGGATGGGATCCGCCGCGCCGCCGTCCAGCAACCGCAACATGCGCCCCTCGTATTCAAGCTCCACGGGGCGGGACACCACGGGGATGGAGGCGGACGCGCGAATCCAATCGATATCGACCACATCGCCGCTATGAAGATCACGGTAAACGGGACGCCCGGTTTCCACATCCGTGCACACCACGGTGAAGCGCATGGGGTTGGACGAGAAGGCCTTGGTATCGAATACGTCGAGCTTCAGCGGCACCTCGCGATAAGCGAAGTCACGGCTGTAAAGGTCGCCCGTCTTGAGCAGCACGCGCAGGCCCGCGTAGCGCGGATCCGTGCAGAAGCGCTTGTTATAGCGAACCGCACGGCCTATCTGGCGGGATTTGTAGTTGCAGCCAAACGCCGCACCTGCAGAAACGCCCACCATGGCATCGACCTCAAGACCGTGCTCCATCCACACATCGAGCACGCCCGCGGTATACATGCCGCGAAAGCCGCCGCCCTCGAGCACCACGCCGACCGTCTTAGCATGCTCGCGCACGGAAGGCGCGAAGGGCGCAGTCGGGGCAGCTGCAAGCTCGTCGTTATTTTCCATATGCATCTCCGTCATATCTCAATCGCATCGCTTCCGCGAGCGCGGGACAGCGCCATGCGCCCAGATACGGTAAAGCCCGCGCAGGGTCAGGGTGTTGTCCACAACCACCGCATGGGCCAGCAGCGGCGCCAAACCGGACGCACCGTCTCCGGTGATAGCCACCGGCGCCTCCTGCCCCAGCTCCGCCATAACCGCGTCAAGCAACCCGTCCACACGAGCGACCTCTCCCAGCACCACGCCGGACTGCATCGCGGCACGGGTGTTGCGACCTATAACGCTCGCCGGGGCCCGCAGCTCGATCACCGGCAGGCGGGCCGCCGCTGCCGCGAGCGACCGCGCGCCCAAAGCGACGCCCGGCGCGATCACGCCGCCCGCAAAGGCACCGTCCCCATCGATGACCTCGATGTTGGTTGTAGTGCCAAGGTCCACCACAACCACGGGCGAACCGTAGGCGTCGCGGGCCGCCACGGCGTCCGCCACGCGGTCGGCGCCCACCTCGGACGGATCGTCGATACGCATGCGAAGCCCGCTCTTGAGACCGGGCCCCACCACGTAGACGCGGCCCTCGCAAACGCGGGACAGCGCCGTGCGCCACGCGTCCGTAAGCGACGGCACCACGCTGGCAAGGATGGCCTCGGAAGGAGCAGCGACGCCCAACATCGCCAGGGCGTGGGAGATATGCGAGAACGCCTCGTCCGCGGTAAGCGCCGCAGGCGTGGTGATGTCCCAGGTACCCAGGAGCTCCTCGTCCAAAAACGCGCCCAAACGCGTGGTGGTGTTGCCAAGGTCAACGGCCAGCAGGGTGCAGGGGCGAAACGCATCCCTAGACGCACCCGTTATGTGCTCCATATGGGGCCTCCAAACATATATCGACGCGGGGGCCGAATAACGGCGCCGCGCGAGGGGTCGACGTCTATACTATAGCGGTCCTTAAAGCCGTAACCCGACTTCCCGCTGCAGGGGAAGCGGATATACGAAGGAGAACAGATGAATACATCGAACGGTCGCGCGGAATCGCGCGAGCAGCTTAAGCCTGCCGGCATTGTTGTCGGATGCGTGGGCTGCGTCATCATCACGGCGTCGTCCGTGTACACCGCCCTTAAGATGGGAGCGCTGCCCTGGCCCACCATCTTCACCTCTATCACCGCCCTGGTGGTGCTGCGGGCGCTGGGCAGGAAAAGCCTCAACGAAGCGAATATCACCCAGGTCATCATGTCCGCCGGCTCCATGGTGGCGGGCGGGCTGGCCTTCACCATCCCCGGTATCTGGATGCTGGGGCTCGACGAGCAGGTAAGCCTGTCTCAGCTTTTGGCCGTGGCGCTCGCCGGCACGCTTTTGGGCCTGGTATGCACCGCCCTGATCCGCCGTCGCTTTGTGGAGGAGTCCGACCTGGAATATCCCATTGGCACCGCGGCGGCGCAGACCCTGCTGGCCAGCAGCGCGGGAGGGGCCACGGGCAAGAAGCTCTTTGGCTCCATGGCGCTGGCGGGAATCTGGTGCGCCCTGCGCGACGTGGCGGGCGTGATCCCCGCCATGGTCGCAGCGCTGCCCATTCCCGGCGTGAACTTCGCGCTCTACAACTCGCCCATGCTGTGCTCCGTGGGCTTTCTGGTGGGTGGAGCCGCGGTAGCCTTCTGGTTCGCGGGAGCGCTCATCGGCAACTTTGGCATCATCGTGGGCGGCAGCGCCGCCGGACTGTGGGACGTCGCGACGGCGCAGGGCATTGTCTCAAGTTTGGGCATGGGTCTCATGATGGGATCCGGCCTGGGCGTGGTGATCAAGGACATCCTGCCCAAGGCCGCGGGCTACCTTAAGCGCGGCCGCGCCGCCGGGACGGGCGCCGCGCAAGACGCGGACGATAAACCCGGGATGCTGGGCAGCCTCTCCCGCATGGACGCCGGCGCGTTGGGCCTCCTCACGGCAGCCGCCGCCTGCCTGGCCTGTTTGGTGCTGGGACTCTCCCCTATCGCCGCCGTTGTGGTTGTAGCGCTCGCCTTTGTCACCACCATCATGAGCGCGCAATCCGTGGGTCAGACCGGCATCGACCCCATGGAGATCTTCGGCCTCATCGTCCTTCTGGTAATCGCCGCCATGGGCGAGCATAACCAGGTGAAGCTGTTCTTCGTCGCGGCGATCATCGCCATCGCGTGCGGTCTTGCCGGCGACGTCATGAGCGATTTCAAAACCGGCGCCATCATCGGCACCAACCCACGCGACCTGTGGCGCGGTCAGGCGATCGGCTCGCTGCTGGGCTGCATCGTCTCCGTCGCCGTCATGGCGGCGCTGCTGGGCGCGTACGGCGCCGAAGCCTTCGGCCCCGGCAAGCTCTTCGTCTCCGCCCAGGCCAGCGTGGTCGCCACCATGGTCTCCGGCATCCCCAGCGTCGCCGGGTTCGGCATCGGCATCATCGCGGGCATCGCCCTGTACTGCCTGGGCATCCCCTCGATGATGCTGGGTCTTGGTATCTACCTGCCGTTCTACATGTCGCTCACCGCCGCGGTGGGAGCCCTCATCAAGGCTGTCTACGACCGCATCGGCGCACGACGCGCCACCGCCGCAGACGCCGAGACCACGCATGAGGAATCCGGCATCATCGTGGCATCCGGTATCCTGGGCGGCGAGTCCATCGTCGGCGTCATCATCGCCCTGGTCTCCGTCGCCAGCGGCATGCTGGGGTAAGAATGGCCAAAGGGGCGCGTCTTTGCAGGTGGTCAACGGAGCGCCCCCAGACCGCGCCCCTGCGCGCCCCCGGCACACGCTCTCGGCACACGTTCCCCGCGCACCCCTATAATGAGAAGACAAAAAGGACGCTTTTCAGGCAAGTTCACCGCCTAAAAAGCGTCCTTTTTTGTTGTTTCATCAAAATGATCGCGCCCGACGGCGGGCAGGGCGACCCAAAGAAGCGTTAGAACTCCACGTTGCCAAACTCGGAGAGCTTGAGCTCCTTGTTGTGGTCGGTGGCCCAGTCGACGTTCCACGGGCTGGTGAACAGCAGCAGCTTGCCGCCGCGCATGTCCTCGACGCGCAGGGTGTCGCGGGTAAGGGACAAGCCGGCGATATCGATGCTGCCGGGTTCGTTCAAGATCCAGCGGATATCCGTGTAGGGCAGCGGCTGGCGGCGCACCTCAACGTGGTACTCGCTCTTCAGGCGCTGCTCCAGCACCTCGAACTGCAGGGTGCCAACCACGCCGACGATAACGCTTTCCATGCCGGCGCCCAGCTCGCGGAAGATCTGCACCGCGCCCTCCATGGCGAGCTGCTCCATGCCCTTCACAAACTGCTTGCGCTTTAGGGTGTCCACCTGGGTGATGCGGGCGAAGTGCTCGGGAGCGAAAGTGGGGATGCCCGCGAACTGCACGTGTTTCTTGCCGGCGCACAGGGTGTCGCCGATGCTGAAGATACCCGGATCGAACAGGCCCACGATGTCGCCGGCGTACGCCTCGTCCACGATCGCGCGGTCATCGGCCATCATAGTGGTGCCGGTAGCCAGCTTGATCTTACGGCCGCCCTGCATATGGTAGGCCTCCATGCCGCGCTCGAACTTGCCCGAGCAGATGCGGACGAAGGCGATGCGGTCGCGATGGTTCTTATCCATGTTGGCCTGGATCTTGAAGACAAAGCCGGAGAACTCCTCGCGGATGGGCTCCACAACCTCGCCGGTAAGCGAGTCCACATGCGTGGAGGGGCCGGGTGCCAGGCGCAGGAAGTCCTTAAGGAAGGGCTCGACGCCAAAGTTGGTGAGGGCGGAACCAAAAAATACGGGCGAGAGCTTGCCGGAAAGCACCGCGTCCAAGTCGAACTCGGAGTCGGCGCCGTCCAGCAGCTCGATATCGTCCATAAGGTTCTTATGGTTGTTCTCGCCGATCAGCTCGTTGAGGGCGGCGTCGCCCAGCGTCGCCTCGACCTCCTCGACCTTCTTGGTGCCGTTGGCGCGACCGTCGCCCTCAAATGCCAGCACGTGGCGGCTGGCGCGATCGAAGACGCCGCGGAAATCGCGACCGTTGCCGATGGGCCAGTTCATGGGGTACGTGCGGATGCCCAAGACGTTCTCGACCTCTTCCATAAGGTCGAAGGGGTCGCGGGTCTCGCGGTCCATCTTGTTGACGAACGTGAAGATGGGAATGCCGCGCAGGGCGCAGACGCGGAAGAGCTTCTTGGTCTGGGCCTCGACGCCCTTGGCACCGTCGATCACCATGACCGCGGCGTCGGCGGCCATCAGGGTACGGTAGGTATCCTCGGAGAAGTCCTGGTGGCCGGGGGTATCCAAAATATTGACGCAGCAGCCGCCATAGGTGAACTGCAATACGGACGAGGTAACGGAGATGCCGCGCTGTTTCTCGATGTCCATCCAGTCGGACACCGCATGGCGGGCGTTCTGCTTGCCCTTGACGGAGCCGGCGGACTGGATGGTGCCGGTGTAGAGCAGCAGTTTCTCGGTAAGGGTGGTCTTGCCGGCGTCCGGGTGCGAGATGATCGCGAACGTGCGGCGCGAGGAGATCTGGTCAGCAAGAGATGCCATAGGGTTTGATTCCTGTTCTTTTGCGCAAAGGTTGAACCTTGCCATTGTAGCGACAAACGCGGGCGGCGCCGTCCTCGCTACTTCTCGTCCACCAAAACGGCGGCGCGGGCGATGGCGGCGTCGATGTTGGGCAAGAAGTTCTCGTGGCCAACCTGGTCAACAAAGCCGGCGCGCGGCAGCTCGCGCAGGTGCGTGACCTCGGAATCCTCATCGCAGTAGCAACGCCAACCGCGCACCTCGGTCTCTTGGCCCACCATCTTCATAAAGAGGACGATGGTGACGGCGATACCGGCGGTAAAGCCCGTGGTGATGGTATGCGGCACAAAGCGGATGAGCGTGCCCAGGCGCATGACGCCCATAACTATCAGCAGCACGCCCGCGATGATGGTAGCCGCCACCAGTCCGCTCATGCCGTCGGTCGCCACGATACCGGCGACGATGGTGGCGAACGCCGCCGTGGGACCGGAGATCTATATGCTTGCTAGCGGCGATAAAAGTGTGTCCGCTGCAGCGTGTTTACACCACAGGCACCTTATAAAACGGGGGCTGTTCATCAAATGGAAAAGAGCCGCGAACCATCGATATAGGTTGCAAGCGGCCCTATTCCGCACGGACCACGGGCAGCCACAGCTCGCTTCTGCTGTCTGCCGCGTGCATATCCCTGGAAAGATAGCGCTCCACATCAGAACCGCTCTCCCATGAAAAACCGCTCGACGGCAGCCATTCGCTCAACACGCGATGCCACAGCTCGCCCATAGCGGTCGAAACGTCACCCGTGCACTCGAAGACGGCGTAGGTCGCCGCCGGAACAACGCGCACCGCCATGCCGTCCGGGCAGGGCGCCTGCGTAGCCACGCATGCCATATAGCCGTCGAATGCGCCGTCGCGGCAAAACTGCACGCCTAGCAGACCCGCCGGCTCCCCATCCGATAGACCAAGCAGCGCATCGACTTGCGGCTCCACATCAACCCAGTACTGCACCGCCTTCTCGCCCGCATCCTCAAGCTCCCATTCGCCCGTGGACGGCACGCCCACCACGCGAAAGGAGGGCATCTCTACAATCTTGTAATCCATTGGTTCCTCCCCTTTTACGGACAAGGTGAACACAAGGCGCGGATATGACGCGAGCTTAACGCCCTCGCTTTTCGCTTCGCTGGGCGAAATGCCGTGCACGCGCCTGAACGCGCGGGCAAACGCCGTGGGAGAGTCATACCCGTAGCGCAGGGCGACGTCTATCACCCTGGCATCGCGATCAAGCAAGTCGGATGCCGCCCTGGTCATCTTGCGACGACGGACGTACTCCGCCAGGCTCACGTTCGCCAGATAGGGAAACATGCGCTCGAGCTGGTAGCGCGAGCACCCCGCCGCACGTGCCGCCGCCTCGTAGTCGACATCGCCCTCAAGCGATGCCTCTATAACCGCGAGGGCGCGATTGAGGTTTTCTAGCTGCGTCATCTCCGCACCTCCTTACAAGACCAATCCTATGGTGGCAAAGAGGCGCGGTCCTCTCAATACGCGTGCGAGAAAAGTCGCGCGACGGCACGGCCGGCCGCCACCATGCACGGTCGCACCCTCACCCGCAACCTTTGCCTATTGCACCCGGGCAGGGTCGAGACGCCAGATCGAGTAGTGCTGCGGGCAACCAAACACCGCAAACCCCCGATTATCACCATGCGAATAACGCCAGAACTCGCCTTGCTCTCGCAGCGTCCAGCCGGGACGGCCCATGTAGGAGTAGTTTTCACCGTTGTCAGACATATGGACGAGCACCACCCGGCGCCGCGCCCGAGCTTCCAGCTTGTCCAAAAACGCCAGCAGCACGTTGTTGTCAAAAGGGTTGAACAGGTAGAAATGGGTGAAGCTTTCCAGCGGCAAATCGAGCGCGCTGCCGCAGACCACGTCGACCTGGTCAAACGGCCCCGTCCATGACTGCGCCCGCGCCGCCAGCGCCGGATCAAGCTCCACGCCAGTGAAATGCCCCGGTAATCCCGCCTCTACCGCATAGGCCAACACGCGCCCCGCGCCGCAGCCCACATCGAGCAGATGCGAATCCTCGTCCAGATGAATACGGCTAAAGAGGTCTTCCAGGATGAAATATGGGGTAGGCGTAGGCTCATGCGCGCAATAATCCACGCGGATGGAGTCATCCCAGCAGCCATCGTCCGCACATGTGGAAAGAGGGCGGCCGCACGCCACAAGATCGCGCGACTCATCCTGCCTCAGCAGTTCTTCTTTTGTAGTTGCTACCAGGGGTTTTTGCAGGTACACCATATCGATAAGCTGCCGTCCGTCCTCGATGATGACATGGTCGTAGTTGTCAATAAAGAAGTTCGCCACCCTATGCGAGAGCGCGAAACCGCAGTGTTTGTAGAAGCCGACGGTCGAAGGGACATCGCCCGTACCAACCTGCAGCGCGTTGTGGGAGCTGCGATAGTTACGCTCGATAAAGGAGATAAGGGCCTTGCCAAAGCCCCGGCCTTGAAAGCGTGGATCAACCGAAAGGCTCTTGAGCTCCAGAAGTCCCTCGCCCTCATCGGTCACCACGCACTGCGCCGCGGGTTGGCCATCGCAGGTGAGCAGGTACATGTCGCCGCGCTCGAGGTAGCGGTCGATCATGTCCTCCTGCTCGTCCGCAAGAAGCAACAGGTCGAGATAGCGCTTTTTGTTCGAGGTTATCCGGGTGATTTTCATCTCTAGCCCCTATGGAAAGCGAGTCCTTGCAAGCTCGATCTAGTTCAGTGTGACCTTGCCTCGCAAAATCCCATGCTCCGCCAGGCTCTCCGCAAAGGCTTCCGCCGGAAATATATAGGATTTGCGCAGCGAGCAGTTGCGAATCAACTTGTTATTTAGCAGGTAGCACATGTCGGACTGAACCGAGCATTGACTATCGACGTTCTCGAACCAAATCATATCGACCGACTGGTTCATGTGCCCAACGGAAACGCGGCCATGCGTTTTGGTGACTTCCACGCCTTCCGTAGGGCGATAGAGGCTCTCGCTTGCCTCTACTCCCGCAGCATCAAAATACGCCCTGATCGTAGCTTCATCAAAACCAGACACCGCCATGGAATCCGCGATGGCCCCCGCCGCCTCGCCCTCCCAGCGCTTCCACGTGGCGGCAGTCATGCGGGTGACGGCAGCGAAATAGCTTGAAGCATTCGAAACGATCATCAAAACCTTGCCGTTAGCAATCTTGACACGGTGAACGTCCCAACAAAACAAGGGATCGGGACAGGTTCCGCACGGCAGCTGCTTGAGTTTGAGGAACTTCTGAAGCGGAATGGTGATGCCAAGTTCCATGCGAGACCTCCTGTTAGTGCGCGTGTTGCACAACAGGGTAACCGAGGCGGCAGCCCCTATTCGCGCTCATGTCAAAATACCTCATCGCGAATGTACTCGCACAAATGAGAAATGCAGCAACATCATCGATAATCAGCGCATCGCGCGGAGCTGTTCCTTCATGGTGGACGAGATGCGGCGGCTTTCAATCGCCTTCTGGATAGCCTTGCGACGGGTCCATTCGTCCAAAAGTGCAGCGTCGCCCTTGCGCTGCAGATACGGCAACGCAGCCGCCTCCTGCTTCGCGAGCGCCTCGGCAAAGTACCACGCGCGCATCATGTCCACGTAGTAGATATCGTCCTCAGACGCGGGCGAACCGTCCGCAGCCGTCTGCGGCATGCGAGAGGTCGCGACCATATCGAGAAACCGCGGGTCGAACAACTCGTCCAAAAACAGACGCATGAGCACGCCGATGCCAAACCGGATGGTGTAGCAGCGGCCAGAAGCGAGCCATGCCTCAACCTGCTCAAGCGTGCGTGAAGGATCTTTCGCAAGAACTATCACCGGCAGCTGGTCGCACGTGGCCCAGTTATCCACATGGAGCAAGAAGCGGTTGTACAGCTTGAGCGCGCGGCCAAAATCGCGCTCCAGCCCAATGGCGAAAGCGTGCACCTGGTTCTCTTCGAACAAGCGGTGCGGCAAGGCGCGCAGAAACGTCGCGGCATCATCGCGGTGGACGAGCTCCTTGGCGATTGCACGCAAGGCGGGCGTGCGCACGCCGACCATGCGCTTAGGATCAACCGTGGGCGTGAGCTTTGCCATGAAGTCTCTGTATGCGGGATCGACCTGCTCGCTCAAGCTACGGGCAACGATTTCGCAGGCGGAATCATCGCCAAAGCCGGGCAGCTCGCGGCAGAGCACGTCCTCAAGCGGTTCGGTCGCCGCCATGGCCAGCAACGCATCCTTGCGCTCTCGCGGCAGCTTCTTGAACAAGGCCTCCGCACTCATGGCGCGCTGCTTGGAATAGAAATGCGCCTGCGCCACCAGGCTCACCGGCGCGTGCGACTTGGTGTATTTGGCGCCGCGCCCAGCTTGATGGGCCGCAACGCGCATCGCGACATCGACCGCATAGCCGGTGTAGAGGCTGCCGTCGCCGCAGCGCAACACGTAGAGGTAATGTTCAAACGGCGAGGTCACATGCGCCCCTTACATTCTCAAGATCCAGCTACCGTCACTCGCTAAACCGGTCCGCCCTAAGCGTACGCTGCCGAGCGCTCCTTCAAGTAGCTGCGCAGATTTGGATCCGTGGCGTATACATAACAGCCCTTCATGCCGCGCGTCATCAGCGTGCGATATGTGTTCTTAATAATCTCGTCAGCAAGCTTGAGCGCATGTTTTGGATCTTCGCGCTCCATCTTTTTCAAGCCCTTGATCGACTGGTCCGTTCCCGCGCGCTTTGTATAGTCGGTCACCACATGGTCACCCTCATAGCGAAGGTCGTCGCCTATGATTACGCCGACGTACTCGAACTCAAGGCCCTGCGTTGTGTGGATGCACCCCGCCTCGTTGATGGACGTTGGACTAAGCGCGAACGCCTCTCCCCCATCCAGGTTCCAGCTTATCTCGAAGTCTCCTATTGTGATCTCATGGGTGTTCGTATCGGCGCGACCCGCGCGCGGCCAGTTCCAGCAATATCCCGCCAAAATGCGCGACTTGTTCGACCCCTGGTTTCGCTCGATTACCTTTTGCTTCATCTCATCAGGAGAATCAAGCACCTCGAAGTCATAGTCGATGCCCTCGATATCGTAATTCGCCGTCTCGCGAATCTCCAAAACATCGTCCAGCCATGCGAGATACCCATCGGAGCCGTTGCAGCGAAACTGCGAGGTAAGCTCCTCTTCATGCACTTCCGCCCCGTTAACGGCGGCCCAGCGCTTAATCTCCCCAACGCTGCCGATGTCCTTCACGGTCACGCGTTGGCATTCGTCGATAAAGAACACGCTCAGCCTGGCGGCATGGATGATTTCATGTATCTGGTTGATGCCCTGGTTGCCGTACAGCCCCGACTTCTCGTTCAAACGATGCGCCTCGTCAGCCAGCACAACTCCAACGGCGTTCCTGGGCGCTTCCACATAGGCACCGGAGCCCTTGAACATGTTATCGATGCTGCTTTTTGTCCTATGCCCCTTGAGTTTCTTGGCGTAGACCGTACGGGGCGCGCTGTTCTTCGAACAATACTGCACAAAGACGCCCTCTTGGGTAAGGCGAGCAAGCAGATTCATCGCGATAACCGTCTTGCCAGTTCCGGGGCCACCGGTCGCGATCAGCACGCGCTTCTTTCCATCCCGCTCGCATTGGCGAGAGAGCTCCATGATGCGCTCGAACACAACCTTCTGGTCGTCGATCAGGTTGAACTCGGGATTGCTCTCAAGCATTCCCACAATAGCGTCCTGAAGACTCTTCGATGGTTTGATGCGGCCGTTATCGATCTCGTAGAGGATTTCGCTGTCATCGCCAGTCTCCACCACGCGCTTAATGAACTCGCGCAGCTTCCTCACGTCGCCCTTGGCAAACGCGGGGGCTTCGTCCAGATAATCCTTGTAGATGGGATCGTCCAACGGGTCATCCTGCACGCGCATATAGTTATGCAGATAGGCGCAGGGCCACAGGTTCACGCCGGCTATCTGAGCGTATTCGTTGTAGTCCCTGATCATCTCCGCATAGCTCCAGGCTTGGTAAGAAGGATGGACCACGCGGCGCTCCCTGCCACCCGTGAACGTTTCCACCAGCGCATCGAGGCCCTCGACCTTGTTCAGCTTCTCCCACTGTTTCAGCTCGATAATCACCACATTGGCCGTCCGTTTAGCGTCGTAGCCCGATACAAGAAAGTCCACGCGCTTGGCGGTGTTGGGCAGGTTGTATTCGATCGCTATGCCAGAATTCCGCGGAATCCCGTCATCGTTTAGCACTTTGTACATGTACTCAAGCGAATTCACCCATGACCTGAACTCGGCGTCGGGCGTCTTGCGGTGCATCTTCTCCAAGATATTGTCACGGATGGTATAGGCGATGGTGTCTTCCTCGACCTGAACCATAAAGTCGGCCTTGCTACCACTGTAGATAATCATGGTTACAGCTCCGTGTACTTCTTTGAATTGCCGCACGCCTTATCGACGGGATATTTCACTGCATTAGCATCGATTTTAGCGCTTACGGCATCGGCCAGGTCCACGCCCAGCTCGCTGGCAAGAAAGATGCAGTAGATAGCAACGTCGGCAAGTTCCTCTACCATCGCCTCTCGCTTCTTGGCAACCTCAAGATCCGTCCCCGACCACTGGAACGTTTCCAACAGCTCCGCCGCTTCCAAGCTAATAGAGATCGCTAGGTCCTTAGGGTTATGGAACTGCGCCCAGTCCCTCTCATCACGAAACGCCAGCGCCTTTCTGGCCGCATCCTCAAACACCATGGCACACCCCTCTCGTCATTCTTAGGACGAATTATCCCACCGCACTCAACATTCAAGGGGCTTTTTATGTCCAGACGAAAGTTAAGTATAGCCACAAAGAAATAGAACACAGGTTCGATACATCAACCAGAAGGGAGTAGCCAACCGCCAACCTCGTCCACAGCAGCCTCGTCCACAGTAATCAACCCGCCTAAACAACCCGCTCGAGCACCGGAAAGGACAGACAACCATGAAACATCCAACCAGTCCTAGCCCCCTTGAGATAACCGCGAGTGTGGCAGCTGGCAAGCAGCAAGCTGGCGACACGGCCCCGAACGACGAATCGATCTACTCCAACGTCCACGACGTCCTTGCACAAGCGCGCTCATCTGTCACGCGTGCCGTGAACGGCGCCATGGTGAACGCTTATTGGGAGATTGGGCGGCAGATTAACGAGGCGATTGGTGAGCGCGCCGAATATGGCAAGCATCTGTTCTCATACCTCTCCAAGCGTTTGACGGATGACTTTGGCAAGGGCTTTACGCAGCGTAACCTGCGAGCCATGCGCCAGTTTTACCTCACGTTTCCAATTCGGCACACACTGCGTGCCGAATTGAGCTGGTCTCACTACCGCATGCTTATGCGCGTAGACAACGAGCGGCGGCGCTTGTGGTATATGAACGAAGCCGCGGACGCAGGATGGAGCTCCCGCCAGCTCGACCGGCAAATCCAGACCCTCTACTATGACCGTCTGATTGCCACGCGGGGCGAACGGAACAAAGAAGAAGTCGCTGCAGAGATTCAATCCACGCAGCCAGTCACTGCGGCCGATAGCATTGTGCGTGACCCCTATGTTCTTGAATTCCTCAACATCCCTCAATCGCCAAAACAGTTGGAGAGCACGTTGGAACAGGCACTCATCGACAAGTTGCAAGACTTTTTGCTGGAGCTGGGGCGCGGTTTCGCGTTTGTGGGCAGACAGGTGCGCATCTCTGACGGCACTGACAACTACTACATTGACCTTGTGTTTTACAACTACCTTATGAGACGCTTTGTGCTTGTCGACCTCAAAACGGGCAAGCTCACGCATCAGGATGTGGGGCAGATGGATTTCTACGTCCGCCTGTATGAGGAGAAATACAAACCAGAAGGCGACAACCCTCCCATTGGCATCATCCTTTGCTCCGAAAAGACGGCGGCGACGGCTCGCTATTCGGTGCTGGCAGACAAGGACAACCTCTTTGCCTCACAATACATGACCTACCTGCCAACTGAGGAAGAGTTGGAACGCACCCTGCGGCGCGAGCGCGATGCAGCGGAATCTACTGAGCTATGGAGCCGCATGGAGGATGAGGAATGATGCCCCCATCCAACCTCATCTACAAGAGACCGGTCGCCAGGTGCCGCAGGCCGCACCGCGGTCCTAGGCAGATAGGATCGATACTCGCCCGGCGACCTCAACCGCGCGCATTCCCGCGATTCAAGTGAAAAGCGCGAAGCAAGCGTGCATCCCGTAGAATCCTTCAAAAACAAGGAGCGAACCATGCCTTTGGATCATCAAACAGAAACGCTAAACCCCATGCGCGAACGCATAGCCAACGAAATCGACGCCATCGAACGCATCCATCACGTTCGCATTCTGTATGCGTGCGAATCGGGCAGCCGCGCTTGGGGATTCGCTTCACAAGGCAGCGACTACGACGTCTGCTTCATCTACATGCACGACACAGAGTGGTATCTTCGGCTTGGGGAAACACGCGACGTAATCGAATGGGCTTTGGACGAGGTCCTCGATATCAATGGCTGGGATTTGAGCAAAGCCCTGCGCCTTATGCGCGCCTCCAATCCTACAGTCGTTGAATGGCTCAATTCCCCCATCGTTTACCGCGAGCGAGATGAATTCACCTCGGTACGGAATTTGGTTGACAGCGCGTTTTCACCTCGTCCCATCATCTACCACTACCTCAACATGGCGCGCAAAAACCAAGCGACCCATCTTTCCGCAGATCGCGTACGACTCAAAAAGTACTTCTACGTTATGCGCCCTCTACTGGCTGCACGATGGGTCATCCATCATCTAAGCGCGCCTCCCATCCCCTTTCATGAGCTTGTCGACGCCGAGCTCGAACCCGCGATGTTGCCATTGTTCCGCGATCTTATCCAACAGAAAGCAACCAGCGTTGAACACGAGCCGATTCCCCGAATTAAAGAGCTTGATGATTGGATCAACGCTACACGGGCTGAAATAGAAGATGCGATTGAGGATATTCCCTCCAGAGACAAGCCCGCCTGGGATGCGTTCGATGCCGCTTTTCTGGGCATTCTTAACGCTTGATGCGGAAAAGAACGCCGCACGCAGTATTTAAGCTAATCGCCCTTTTCCTCGTCATCGTCCTCGTGCGCAGCAAATTCCTCCCCGGTTAGCTCGGGAGCGCGCTCGATCATAAGGTCGATTAAAACAGCAAGGTATTCAAGCCCCGTCTTGTAGCGAGTGTCCTCAGAAGGGGAAACGGCGATGCTCGGACACTCCTGCGAGCCACACTCGAAGTGGTTCTCGAGTTCTGCGAGCTCTGCCACAAGCTCTGCACGGGCCCTAATGAGCTCGCTATAAGGAACATCCTCAAATTGAGCGATATAAGACTCGGACGAAACCATCATGGCTACTCCCCTACAAAGAAGTTGATTATCACCGCGGCGACTACAAACAGCAGAATAGCAACAACTAGCGCGCCGCCGGGGGTATCGACTCCGCCATAGCTGCCGGCTCCCTTGACACGCCTTCGATTTGCGGACGAGGAGCCGGCGGCGTTGCGAGCATCATCCAGCTCCTGCATAAGACGCTCTTCCTCGTCCATCCACATAACCCCAAAAGAGCGACGGCCGATCTCCTCGCCCAGGCTCCGCTTCTCGTCCATGCGCGCTCCGTCCCCGCCATCAGCCGGCCGATAGGCCGAGCTGGAAACCTAGCTGGTCCATTGAGTCTATGCTACCCAATCTGCATGTTGCCGGAGCTTGTCGATAAGCTTGCGGTAGATGCGCTCGCGAATCCAAGGCTCGTTCGAAAGGGCGATGGCGTCTTCCATAGGCACCCAGCGCACCGCGGAATTCTCGTCCGCACAAATGCGCAAAGGCTCCGCCGGGTCCGCAACCGCCAGATAGGTAACGTTGAGATGGGTATGCGAGCTTACGTAGCGCCCGCGTTTCTCATGACCGGCGACGGGAAGGACCTCGAGCGAGAAGATGGCGCCGGGCCCGCACTCGATCAGGCGCGCGCCCGTAACGCCCGTCTCTTCCCGCAGCTCACGAAGGGCGACGGCGGCAAGGTCGCGCTCACCGTCCGCATGGCCCCCGATCCAGCTCCACGAGTTATAGATGTTGTGGTAGACCAGCAAGGTTTGGCGAGCCGTCGGGTCGACGGTCCAGATGGAGCACGTCATGTGGGCGGGAGCCGTGCGCTCGAAGCACGCGGGACCGCAGTCGAGCGCACGCAGCATCACATGACGGTCCACCTTCTCCTGCGCGTTGAAGGGCGTGTAAAGCTCGATTGCCTTGTACAAGTCCATGGCACCCCCATTCCGTATGCCCAGCGATGAGTCTATTACCTAACTGTAGCAAAGCGGCTGCCATCGCCCGCACGCCTATTTTTTGGGCGGCAACGATAATTGCGCCTGCGCCCTTTTCCGTTTAGGCTGCAACTATTCAACGCGCTGCGCACCGCCGGCCCCTCAACCACCGCCGGCATTCCGCTATTTAAAGAAAGGATCTCATGGGCCTCTCCATACTTATGGTGGGCAACAGCCTCACCGCGGCAAATGCCATGCCAACCATCCTCGCAAGTCTCCTCGACGCGCAGGTGGTCGCCATCACCCGCGGGGGCGCTCGACTCGCAGAATTCTCCAACCCTCTCACCAAAACGGGATCGCGCGTTCTGCAAGCGCTGGACGGCGATGGAGCGCAGGCAGAGCACGGATGCTTTGACTACGTGATCGCGCAGGATATGAGCCATCTGCCCGCAACCAACCCATCTGCACACGAACGAGCGGTGGCCAAAATATGCGAGCTGGCACGCGACCACAACGCGACGCCCGTGCTCTACGGAACCTGGGGATACCGAGAGGGCTCGGCCAAACTGAAGAAGCTGGGCATGAGCGCCGCGCAGATGGGTCAGCTCATGCATGAGGGATCTCTGCGTGCCGCTGCCGCCCATGGCGCCATCTTTGTCGACATGGCAAAAGCCGTGGCGCAGATGGAGGACGCCAGTTGGTTTTACGCGGCCGACGGCGTGCACCCCTCGCCCGCTGGATCGCAATTTGTTGCCCAAACGATTGCAGACGCGTTGAACCGCTAGTCGACTCCAAGAACGTGCAGCACGTCTCGATCCACGGTGAACGCGACATCAAGCCCGGCATATGCCAGATGATAGACGCGGTCGGGCTCGTGCTTGCTTCCGGCACGGCGCGGATCCTGGCGCAGAACTTCGATAAGACCTTCGAGCTTAGATGCCTCCGCAAGCGCTACAAAACGCGCGCGCAGCTGATCGGAAAAATCGACTTCGAGCTCATGCCAGGGTGCGTCCTCGATCCATCCTCCCGTGGCCTCCGGATGGCAGTCCGCGAAGGGAATATAGGGCTTGATGTCATAAATGGGCGTGCCGTCGCGCAGGTCCGCAGCCAACACGTGAATGACGGGGCCTTGCGCCGTCAACTCCACATGATCAAGCTTTACGCAGGTAAGACCTATAGGATTGGGACGGAACGGGCTTCGCGTAGCGAAGACGCCGCGCCTCTCGACACCGCCCAAGCGCGGCGGACGCACGGAAGGTGCCCACTTGGACGTAGCACCGCTCTTATCCTTAGTCGCTAGGTCTGCGGCGATATCTGCCGCGGCCCCGCCCGGCGTGCCGTTTTGGAACTCCCAAAGCAACCATAGATGCGAGAACTCATCGAGCCCCTCCACCGCCGCGTCCAGCGCGAACTCCGGCTCGAAAATGATACGTCCCTGCAGATGGGGAGCAAGGAAGCTGTTGCGGGGAATGCCGAACTTCTGCGGCAGGTCTGTATGAATATGCGCGACGGGCTTCATGGTGGCCCCTCCTGTTTCAAAGCGTGCTTCGAGACTGCAACGGACTTTTCTTGCGTTCTTCCCCGCTTGCCAGACGCCCACGTGCGACTCATTCCGGGAAACCGCGCGCAATTCTAAAGGATAATTGCATCGATTTTGATTTTCCCCAAGTAGACAGCCGCACAGCTCCGAAGAAACTATCGGTAGAGCCAACTTGCCAAACAGGTATACACGCACTTTTCTAAAAACAATGCAATTATCCTTCAGAACTGCGCAGGCGCACCATTCAGGACCCGTTTTTACAGCCGCTTTTCCATGGGAACGACTTGATAAGTCCCACAATTGACAGTTTCACCCGAAGTCGTAAAACCGCACCGCGCCCAAAAACCTTGCGATTGAGCATTTCCATCAACGTAACCAAGACGCACGCGATGATATCCCTCAAGACGCAGAGAATGGCATAGACGCGAAATGATACCGCGACCCAAACCAATTCCCTGATATGTGGCATCGACCATAAAGAACCCTATAAACACGGACGCCACATCTGGATACCCGCGTACCACGTCAAGCACTGCAATTAACTCCCCCGAATCCGAATAGTATCCAAGGCACTGCTTTTGCTTTGGACTGCACCCGGGAGGTAGCTCGGCCAGCTCATCTGAGAGCGAATCGATTGTTGGAGCATAGCCCAGAGGGCGATAGTACTGCGGATTGCCAAGACACAAGTTCAAGAACTTCGACATGTCGCCTGAAGATAATTCGCGTACTGAAGATATGAGGCCGTCCTCGCCAATCACTACAAGCCCTCCTTTCGCGCTAAACCCACCCGTCTTTTTTACCATCGCGCACCATCCGTCTCAGCCCTATCCCGCAAAGAAACTCGCATCCGCCTTTCGCCACGGGCGCAGCCGATCAAAGTCGATCTCGACGTGCGCTTGCGCGGGAACCTGATCCCACGACACATTGTAACCCGCGCCGTGGCTGCAAAAGACGGAGTCGGGCGTGTTGGCAAGATCCGCCACGGGATCGTAGGCGGCGTCAGCGATAACCTGCTCGGCGTTATGGCAGGGCCGGTAACCCGCATACTCCAAAAACAACCTTCCGCGGCCTCCCGAGTACGCGCTCACCTCCAGCGCGTAGGAGCCGATCTCAGAAGCCGGCGCCGAGCCAGCAATCTCCGCGCGATCACCCTCGGCGACCGGCGCATCGAAATCGGCACCCATACGTTGCAAGTCAGCAAGCGCGCGACCCACCTTGTCCACCGGAACGCCCAGTCTAAAGCGGTACCACGGTTCCAACAGCTGGCAAGCCCCCTGCTCACGTGCCGTCATCAGCGCCTGACGAATAGCGCGGTAGGTTGCCTGCCTAAAATCGCCGCCCTCGGTATGTTTCAGATGCGCACGACCGCCCAGCAAGGTGATGCGTACATCCGTCAACGGAGCACCGGTCAGCACACCGGGGTGTTCGCGCTCTAGCACGTGGGTAAGGATGAGCCGCTGCCAGTTGCGGTCCAAATCATCCTCAAGGGCGCGGGTTCCCGCCTTAATGCCCGCCCCGCGCGGCGCCGGCTCCACCAGCAGCTGCACCTCCGCATAGTGGCGCAGCGGCTCAAAATGCCCCGCCCCGCGCACCGGCACGTTCACAGTCTCACGATACAGAATGCCACCGGCGCCAAAGGTCACCTCGAGCCCAAAGCGATCCAACAGCTGACGCGCCACCACCTCGCGCTGAACCTCTCCCATAAGCTGCACGTGCACCTCTTGCAGCTGCTCGTGCCACGCAACGCCCAGCAGGGGATCCTCATCCGCAAGCTCTCGCAGCGCCTGCACCAGCGTGGTAGCGTCCGCACCCGCCGCGCCCACGCTATAGGAGAGCACGGGCACCAGAACGGGCTCGGCCAGACGCGCCTCCGCGCCCAAGGCGCTCCCCGGCAGCACCTGGGACAATCCGGTCACCGCGCACACGCGCCCCGCCGGCACCTCGCGCGCGATCTCAAACGAATCGGCATCATAGATGCGCACCTGGTCGACCTTCTCGTTCCATGTCGTACCGCGGTCAAAGCCGCTCAACTGCTCCTTGGCACGCAGCACGCCGCCGGTAACCTTGACCCAGGCCAGGCGCTCGCCGTGCGCCCCACGACTCACTCGGTACACGCGCGCGGCGAACTCATCCGGCCACGCCTTCTCCTGCATCAGCGCGACCACGCCGTCCAAGAACTCCTCGATACCTTCCATGCGCAACGCGGACCCCGCAAAGCAAGGAAAGACCTTTCTTTGGACGATGAGCCGACGAATCGTCTCAGCGGACAGCGAGCCGCTCTCCAAATACTCATCCAACGCGTCTTCATCGGTCGCCGCGACGTCTTCTAACAGCACGGCAGCGCCCTCCCCCGCCCCGCCAGCCGAAGCGGCCAGCGCCGACAACGCGTCGCCGTCCACAACCGAAGGTGACAGGCGGCGATGCATCTCGTCCATAACGGGACCGAGGCCGTCCGCGGCAAGATCGAGCTTGTTTACAAAAACAAAGGTAGGAACGTTATATCGGGCAAGCAGGCTCCATAGGGTCTCGGTATGGCCCTCAACCCCGTCGTTGGCGCCCACAATAAGCACCGCATAGTCCAGCGCCTGCAGCGTGCGCTCCGCCTCCGCAGAGAAGTCGACGTGGCCCGGAGTGTCGAGCAACATTACGTGCGCACTCGCCCAATCCAGCGAGGTCTGCTTCGAAAAAATCGTAATGCCACGCTCGCGTTCCATGGCGTCCGTGTCGAGGTGCGCATCGCCCTTGTCCACGCGCCCCTGCCGGCGAATTGCCCCCGCTCGATACAGAAGGGCCTCCGCCAACGTAGTTTTGCCCGCATCGACGTGGGCGACAAGACCTATCACGGCCTGGGACATGGGCGCTCCTCCTATCCATGCGGGCCACGGCTGCCCGCAAAGGTTTTGCAACCCATTTATTGTATCCTGCCAACATACGCCACAAAAAGGGCGCTCCCGCAGTTCACAGCAGTGGGAGTGCCCTTGTTTTTGGACGATTACGGCCCACGGATGGTTTGCGTCCGCTTGACCAGGGTCGCCCTAAGACGATCGCCGCAACCGATTACTTAACGCCGTCCTTGATGAGGTCCTTGGCGAGCACAAATACCTTCGCACCCTCGCAGCGCAGGGTGGAAGCCGTGGTCTTGAGATAGGACCCATCCGCCTCGACCGAACCGGTCAAAATGCCCTTGGAGGCAGCCCATTTAAGAGCGTCGACGGCGAAGACGGACTCCTTGCCGGCGTCCTTGCAAGAACGGTAAGCATCGTCGCTGGTCGCTACGGGCGCCCCGGCAGCGCGCCACACCAACGTGACAAGCTGCTCGCGCGTCACCGTGTCGTGGGGGCCAAACAGGTTGGCCATCTCGCCGTTCGCCTTGGTATATCCGCTGGTAAGTCCGTTCTCATACGCCCAGTTGAGCGCGTTGATGTAGTAGGCCCCATCTTCAACATCGGTAAACGGCGTCTTGTTGGCGCCCGGTTTCTCGCCCGACGTCGCATCGCCGGAAATGCGATAGAGCACCGTCACAACCTGCGCGCGCGTCATGTTGTCATAAGGCCCAAAGAAGCCGGTGGAAGCGCCCGAATCGTCTGAATACCCCTTCATCAGCTCGGCGTCGACCGCCTGGCCCACCACGCCGGCGAACCAATCGGTGGCGGCAACGTCCTTAAAGTCGGTGCCGGGCTTGGTCGCGTACGTGATGCGGCCCTCGCCGGTGGCGTTGGCATAGCGCTCGCCCACTACGCCCTTGAGGTCGTTGGTGATGTAGTTGATAAGCGCCTGGTTATCCAGGATCACGTTCTCCTGCAGCACCTTGTTGTCCTTGAACATGGTGAGGCCGTCGCCGCCTTCAAGCAGCATATATCCGTGGGATGCGACCTTGTACGTCTTGGTAGCGTCGATCGCCTGGCCGCCCACCTTGACATCGAACACGCGGCGCTCTCCGTCCACACTGACAAAGTTGCCGTTCTCATCCGTCTTTACGGACGAGGGGATGGAGGCGTCGATCTTGTAGCTAAGGCCGGACACCTGCAAAAAGCCGCCAAACTCCTCCGGCGCGTTGGAAGCGCCCATCTCGAGCGCATCCAGAATCTCCTGGCCAGTAGCCTCGATCAGGCATAGCTCGTTGCCGTAAGGCTGAACGGAGAGCAGGTCGTTGTTGGTAATGTCGCCGGCAGCGATGGATGCGCGCACGCCGCCGCCGTTAGCCAGCGCGATGTCGGCTCCAACCGCGGCACGGTAAGCGTCCGCGACCAGGTCGCCCATATTGGTCTCATGGTGGCGAACCTGGCGCACGCCGTCGGCATCCACAATGGTAAGGGCCACGTCGGTCTTGCCCACAACCTTGTTGAGGACGTCAGCAAGCTCGCCGTTCACCTGGTCGACGACCTTCTTGACCGCGGCGTCCTCGTCCTTGCACTCAGACGCCGGGACCAGCTGCGCGGTAACGTCCTGGCCGTCCGCCGCGTCCGCATCGATCACCAGGTTGCCCACGTTGGCAAGCTTGGTACCGGTCTGCACCAGCACCACCTTGTCGCCATCGCTGTTGGCAAGCGTCTGGATGGCACCCGCCGCGACCTCGGAACCAACCGTCTTGTCATAGGCCTCATGCGAGTGGCCGTCGATCAGGGCGTCGATGCCAGTGGTGTGCTTGATAACGGCCTCGCTAGTCCAGCGCGAGGTTGTACCCTCGATGCCCAGATGGCCCACGGCTACCACGTAATCGGCACCCTGGGCGCGAGCCTCGTCCACAGCGCTCTGCACCGCGGCGTATAGGGCCTCGCCGGTTTCATCTTGGCAGAAGCCGTAGATGTAGTTGCCGGCAGCGTCCTGGAAGTATGCGGGCGAAGACTTGGTGAGCGTCTCGGGAGTGGAGATGCCAACGTAAGCGACCTTGAGCACGCCGTCCGCGTCATCTGCGGCGACATCTGCATCCTTGTAAGTCTCGATGGCGAAGGGCGCGAACACGCTCGCCTTGGAACCGTCAGCGTTAAGCTTGGTGAAGTTGCAGGAGAGGTACGTGGTGCCCGCCTGCTTTACCAGCGCGTTGAACTGGTCCATGCCGTAGTCGAACTCATGGTTGCCGGGGATTGCGTAGTCGTATCCCACGGCGTTCATAATCTGGACCAGCGCCGCGCCCTTGGTGAGCGTTCCCACGGGACCGCCCTGGATAGCGTCGCCCGCGTCGACCAGGGTCACGTTGCCCGCGCCGTACAGGCCCTTTTGCGCGTTGGTATACGCCGCGACGCCGGCATAGCCAATGCCGGTCACGTTGCCGTCCTTATCAACCTGCTGGTCGATAGCGCAGTGAACGTCGTTGGTAAAGACAATGGAAACAGCGCCGTCTTTTGACGCGCCGTCAGCGCCGGCAACCCCGGCAGCGTAGGCTCCCGCGGGCGCCACCGTCACGGCACCGGCGATCAGTGCCGCGGCACCCAGCGAGAACAGGGCCCTCCGAACAATCGGCTTACTCATGCGCAGTCCTTCCTTAAATGGTTGGCGAATGCAATCCTTGCCTACTTTAAGCGACAAGTGACATCGGATTGTCATGCCTGCGTAACCCCATGCCCAAGCGGTTGACATGCCGTGCCAAACGGCAAGGCGACACGTCAGAGGACCGTGCGACTCGCCGGGAACCCCTGCGTGCCCGGCGCATTGTAAAGAAGCGTTTAGACACGTGTAAGCGTTCGCGCCCGGTGCGGGCCGTGCGGCCCCACACCGCCTGGCGCCGCCCAATGCCGACCGTGCGTCCTACGCCCTAAACACCGGCACGGCTGCGAAGGCCTCCCTGCTGAAGACCCCTGCCGCTGCATGCTCGTACTCGTCCACGCGGCGGACCTTGCGCACCGTGCGATGCACCGCCAGCGGGTCGGCGAACGCGAACTTGGCGTAGAACCACCACTCCTTCATGCGAAAAACCGCGTTACCACCCATCTCGTCCAAATACGCTGAGAACAGCTTGTCATGAAAGCGCTTGAGCTCCGCCGCCGTAGCGGGCGCGCCGCCACGCACCATGCGCGCCAGGGCGGGGTTTGCCAACAGCCCGCGCCCCAGCATCACGTGGCGCGTCTGCGGATACGCCGTACACAGGGCGTTATACTCGTCCACGCTAAAGACGTCGCCGTTGTACGCCACGGCGAAAGGCGCGCGGCGCAGCGTCTCGCCATAGGCCTCCTGGCGCGGGGCTCCTTGATAGCGGTCCTTTTGCACGCGCGGGTGGACGATGAGCTCTGCCAGGGGCAAGCGGCAGTACAGATCGAGGATCTGCCGGTACTCACGGTCTTCAACGAGCCCCAACCTGGTTTTGACGGAGACGGCTATGGGCGAGCGCTCGCACACGTCTTGCAAGAATTGCTCCAGCTCGCCGGGGTCGCGCAGAAAGCCCGATCCGCGGCCCTTGGCCACCACCGTTCCAGACGGACAGCCCAGGTTGAGGTTGACCTCCGCGTAGCCAAGCTCCGCGAGGACCTGCGCCGCCCACACAAATTCGTCCGCGTTTCTGGTGAGCAGCTGGGGTACCACGTTGAGCCCCTGGTTGTTTTTGGGATCGATCTCTTTAAACGCCTTTTTGCCAAAGCCGGAACCCACATGCGGCGGGGCGAGAAACGGCGTGTAGTAGCGGTCTAGCGGACCAAAGCATTCCGCGTGCACACTGCGGAACATATATCCGGTAAGCCCCTCCATGGGGGCCAGCGATAAGATCATCTAGTCTCCTCAACCAAACATCAAGTAAATATCAGCAGGTAGAACCTAGTGCTAGCGCACCCGCTCGCATGCGCGCCGCGCAACGCGGGGGCGCGGGCGTGCCGCGCGCCGTGCGTGAGCCGCACGCGAGGCCCCTCTTTCTTGCGTGCCTTGACGGGATGCAGAAGAACAACACTAAAGCACGCGGTCCGCCCGCGCCAGACCATGCCGAAAAGCAACAACATCACCGCAACGCCGGCAATCGCCGCCCCCGGCCTCGTCGGCCTCTCCGGTTGCGCCAGCACGCCAGCCATCCATAGCGAAAGCTCGTCCTCATATCAACAGGTAGACGCGGAGGCTGCCAAGAAAATGATGGACGAGGAAGAGGATTACGCCATCCTCGATGCGCGCACGCAGGCAGAATACGATCAGGGCCACATCCCGAGCTCCATCCTGATGCCGCACGACACGGTGGTGGACGCCGCCGAAGGCGCCCTGCCCAACAAGGACCAGCCCATCTTGGTGTACTGCCGCAGCGGAAACCGCAGCAAACAGGCGTCTCAGACGTTGGCGGACCTCGGCTACACAAACGTGGTTGAGTTCGGAGGCATCAACAGCTGGCCATACGATGTCGAGCGATAGCCCGATCGATATAGACGATTAGCCCAGGGCCTCGCACATGCGCCGCAAAAACTCGTCGCAAGCGCGGGAGCGAAGGCGGTACTTCTTCCACACCAGGTACGAGGCGATGCTGCAAGGTTCCCGGCACCATGCCGAAACCTCGTTGTATCCGTTGCGCAGCGTGGAGCTCGAAATGATCTTGGGCATGATGCATCTCTATTCTTCCTATATTTGGTAAGAACTAGTTTAGTATTGCAGCTTTCGCGCAGGCTCGTCCTCGTAACAAGCAAGGCCTCCGCCGACAGGTTGGGTTGGGCTTAGCGAAGATCTTCGCCCACAGCGCAAACACGTTCGCCCTGGCTGACATCGATAAGGTTGCTGCTATACCCGATCTCTCCAGCAAGGACGCCGTCGTAGAATTGCCGCTTCCAATCGATATAGTCGATGCTCGCCTGGATCTCTCTTGCCTGCTCGACAAGGCGCGCCCTTCTGGAAGCAAGGATCTCTTTTCGCTCGGGGATACTCCGCTCACCCTGCAGACAAAGCGTTACGTAATGCTGCATTTCCTCAATGCTCATGCCGCAACGCTTAAGACAGCCAAGACTGCGGATCCATTCCACGTCACGCTCATCGAACACGCGGCGGTTGTTCTTGTCGCGCTTGACGTTGGGGACAAGCCCCTTGTTGCAATAAAACTTGAGGGTCTGGTAGGTCATCCCCGTCTCACGACAGGCCTGCATCATGGTGTATTGCATCATCGCTCCAAAAAGTTCCGAAAACCCCTTTACCGATTGTAACTATCGGTTGCTATAACCGTATCGTCATCCATTTCAGGCAAGACAAAGGAGCGGAAATGACTTTTGACTCAAGAAACATGATGTTCGCCACGCTTTCCAACGGCGTCAAGATGCCCATGCTGGGCTATGGCGTCTACCAGGTGTCGCAAGATGATTGCGAGCGCTGCGTGCGCGACGCGCTGGAGGTCGGCTACCGGCACATCGACACGGCGCAAAGCTACCATAACGAGGAGCAGATGGGCACGGCGATCGCCGCGTCCGGCATAGACCGTGGCGAGATCTTCCTCACCAGCAAGGTCTGGCTCGAGCACTTTGGCGAGGGCGCAACCCGCGCCTCCGTGGAAGAATCGCTACGTAAGCTCAAGACCGACTATATCGACCTCATGCTGTTACACCAGCCCTTTGGTGACGTATTTGGAGCATGGCGAGACCTGGTCGAGCTGTACGGGGAAGGCAAGGTGCGCGCTATTGGCATCTCCAACTTCTACGCCGACCGAATGGTGGAGTTCTGCGAGTTCAACGATGTCAAACCCATGGTGAACCAGATGGAACGCCATCCCCTCAATCAGAACAGTGAACTGATGGAATGGGAGAAGAAGTACGGCATCGTGTCGGAAGCTTGGGCCCCGTTTGGCGAGGGCAGAGGCGGATTGTTTGGCAACCACGTACTTGTCGACATTGCCGCCTCGCACGACAAGACCACCGCCCAGGTCATGCTGAGGTGGAACCTGCAGCGCGGGGTTGCGGTAATCCCCAAGTCCGTCCATCGCGAGCGCATGGTCGAGAATCTCGATATATTCGACTTCGAACTCACCGATGAGCAGATGAGTGCGATCGCCGCACTCGACACCAAGACCTCAAGTTTCTTCAGCCATGCGGACCCCAAAATGGTCCAATGGTTCGCGCAGATGGTTGAGGAGCGCAAAGCCAAGCTCCGCGGTTCGGGAAACTAGGAGATGAACAGCGGCGGGTGCGGGAGCCGTGTCAAGCCCCCGCGCCCGCAGAGGCTTCTCGAGTCTTACGAGACAATCCGCGTCGCAACGCGCCCCACCACTAAGCTGTATATCGGACCGCGACGCACAAGCATGGACATCCACTGAAAACAAAAATGATGCCCAAAGGCGCATTCATCTCGTCCGCATATAATGTAGACATGGAAAGCAGTGGTTACATAATTCCACCTACCTCGCGCATCAACGAACACGAGGTCGCCCTCATCGAGCTCGTCGAGCACGGTGGGACGGGCGCCGCTGCGTGCATATACGCTGACGAGTCGGGAAAGCGCAGATACGTCACGCTCGACGACTGGATCAAAGCCGTCGCTCCCTCACATGCCGTTACGTCGCACAGCCCCGCCGCAGATAAGATCGCGCTATTCCAATCGCTGTTCCAGGGCCGGAGGATGTTCGCCAAGGGCTTTCCCGTTGATGGCGGCAAAATTGGCTACTACCCCATCTGCCTCAACCGCAAAACTACAGCGTGTCCCAAAAAGCGCAAAAGCGGCTTCAAGTGCGTTGACTGCACTCATCAGGACTTCCCTCCGCTAGACAAAACCACGCTGTTAGCGCACTTTTCCAACCGAGCCCATCCATTCCGCGACGTGCTTGGCATGTATGTTATGGACGAGGAATCACGCACGCACGTGTTGGTGGGCGACTTTGACAAGGCTGGATGGCAGCAAGAGGCACTTGCCTTCGCCCGCGCATGCCGTGAACATGATATCGACGCCGCTATCGAACGCTCGCGATCGGGCAACGGCGCGCACGTCTGGGTGTTTTTCGATACCGCCGTTCCCGCATCGCTTGCCCGGCGCCTCGGCTTTGCAATGATAGACTTTGCCATGGCGCACACCTCCGGCATGTCATTCAAAGCCTACGACCGCTTCTTCCCCGCACAAGATTCCGTCGCAAAGGGCGGATTTGGGAACCTTATTGCGCTGCCATTCCAAGGATGGGCGCGTAACCACGGCAATACGGTGTTTGTGGACGATGACATGTCGCCCTACCCCGACCAGTGGCTCTATCTCTCTGGCATTCGAAAAACAACGCAAGAGCACGTTGACACCATCCTCTCCTCGCTCCCCTCGTCCCCTAATAAGGATTCTCACCGCGCCCAGCCCTCCCTCGTCCAACAGCCCTGGGCAGCAAACGCTCGCGACACGCTGTCTCCAAGCGACTTTCCGCAGCACATGGAGATTGTTCGCGCCAATATGCTCTATGTCCCCCTAGAAGACTTGAGCGCCAAGGCCACGGATCAAATCCGCAGGTTGGCCGCCTTTGGCAATCCGGAGTTCTTTAAAAAGCAGGCGATGCGCCAAAGCGTTCGCAACACCCCGGCATACATCGATTTGAGCAGCCTTGAAGACGGATGGCTCAAACTGCCCCGCGGATGCGAGCCATCGGTAAAAAAGCTGCTCGAAGCGCACGGCGTTTCCTACCACATATCTGACAAGCGATATGAGGGGGCTACCATACGCGTCGAGTTCACGGGCACCCTTAGGCCGGAACAGGAATCTGCCGCCGCGCAGCTTGTGCAGCATGACTCGGGCATACTGTCCGCCCCTACGGGATTTGGCAAAACCGTCATAGGATCATGGATTATCTCCCGCTTCAAGCAGCGCACCTTGGTCATCGTCCCTAGAAACGAACTTCTTACCCAATGGAGAGCGAGCCTGGAACACTTCCTCGACATTCAAGAGCAGCCGCCGACCCTATTGACAAAAAGTGGCAAGCCCAGCAGGCGGAAAAATCCCGTCATCGGCCAATACGGCGGCAGTAAGCACAAGCTAAGCGGAATCATCGATGTAGCCACCTATCAATCTCTTTTTGAGGAGAGTGATGTGGCAGGGGTTTCGCGCGTCGTCGACTTTGCACGAAATTACGGACTAGTCATATGCGATGAATGCCATCACGGAGCGGCGCCGCAGCTTGAACGCGTGCTCGGCCAGGTTAATCCGCGTTACATCTACGGATTGTCGGCAACGCCCAAGCGAGAAGATCGACTTGAACGCATTACCTACCTGCACCTAGGACCCATTCGCTGCGCCATTGACCCCAAAGAGCAAGCCGCCCAACAGGGCTTCGCCCGTATCCTCATGCCAAGGTTTACGCGCATCCGGCTTCCCCTTATCACTAAGGACACTCCCTATACAACGGTCGTTTCCGAGCTTCTGGAGAACCAAAAGCGGAACCAGATGATTGTTGAAGATGCGGCCGGCGCTATCCGAGCAGGCAGGACGCCCCTCATCATCACCTCGAGAGTCGACCATGCGCGCTTGCTCGCCCATAGTCTGCAAGAAACGCTGGACGTCGACCCCGCATGTCCGTGTCGCGTCATCTTGCTATGCGGGTCTGGCCCCACAAAGGAACGACGCCAGGCAATTGAGCTTTTGCACTCGCTCAAACAGGCGGAACGCTTCGCCGTGGTCGCAACGGGAAGCTATATTGGGGAGGGGTTTGACGAGCCCCGCCTCGACACCTTGCTGCTCGCAGCCCCATCATCCTACGAAAGCGTTCTCACCCAGTATTCGGGCCGCCTCCATAGGGAACATGAAGGCAAACGCGAGGTTATGGTATACGACTACATCGATGCAAACGTGCCCACAATCGATCGCATGTATGAAAAACGCCTGAGGACGTACAAGAAACTCTGCTATGAAGTCGCCAGCAACAACGCTGCGGATATCGAGCAGGCAACGGACGGAATAGTCGATGCCAAGACGGCTCTCGACCTCATCAAGCACGACCTGGCGGCGGCGAAACACTCCATCGTAATGTCATCGCCCTATATCATGGAGCGCCGCGTCGAGCAGGTTCGCGCCGTACTGGAAGATGCCTGCCAGCGCGGGATAGAGGTGCGCATCACTACGAAAACTCCTGGTAGCGGGAATCCCGAAAAACCCGATTCATCGAAGCTGCCCGCCGCGATCGAATCGCTCGCATCGCACGGTTGCACGCTTGAGTGCCACGAATTGCGCCCCGCAAGCTATCTGGTCATCGACCAAGAACTGGTTTGGTTTGGGTCGATCCCGCCGCTCGCGTTCCCAAAGAAAGACGATTGCTCAGTGAGATTCCATAGTGCCGAAGTCGCCCACGAACTCATCGGAGAGTACGACACTTCCGCCTCATCCAACGAGCAAATACGCGGCGACAAACCCGATCGAAAAAACTAGAGCGCATCCGCATTTGCTGCGGACACGCCCTTACAAAACCAAGAGGTTTTTCCATCTGTTCTTAGTATCAACTCTTTGGCACCCATATGTCAACGAGCCGAAGATGGGGAGCCGATGTAGTGAGAACCCTGCCGCAGTGGCGCCCGCGCTACTTCGCTTAAGGCATTCTCCGAGAACGCCCCGTCCGTTTGGAAGCTGTGCGACTCGCAGGTATGTTCAGCAATTACAGCCGCCGAATTGCGGACATTCTTCAACTCACGATCTGCCAGCAGAGGTTGAGAAGTCCATCGATGCCGCCAAAGTCGCGGTCTTTGACGAGGTTGTTGACGACCCGCCTCATGGAATTCGTTGGGACGCCTTCTGATGTGCCAATACACTCCAGCAAAGCCGGTCGACGCTCCATCCCATCTCCCTCGCACATGCGCCCTCCGCAGGGTCCATTCGATACGCCGTTGAGCATACAAACATCCGTTCGATGGTTTTAGATTGGATGAAACCATAAATAGGCCGGGCTATGCTACGGTATTCATCTATGACTACATAGACGCAAAAGGGAACCACCGAGAGAGCGAGCATGGCAAAGAACAACGCAAACTACGGCAACGACAGCATCCGTCAGCTCAAGGACGAGGAGCGCGTACGCCTGCGCCCCGCCGTCATCTTCGGCTCGGACGGGCTCGACGGCTGCGCGCACGCCGCCTTCGAGATCCTGTCCAACGCCGTCGACGAGGCGCGCCAGGGCTACGGCAAGCTCATCACCCTCACCGCCTTCCGCGATGGCTCCATCCAGGTCGAGGACAACGGCCGCGGCTGCCCGCTCGATTGGAACCCCTCCGAGAAGCGCTTCAACTGGGAACTCGTCTTCTGCGAGCTCTACGCCGGCGGCAAGTACAACAACAACGAGGGCGGCGACTACGACTTCTCGCTGGGCACCAACGGCCTGGGCTCCTGCGCGACCCAGTACGCGTCCGAGTACATGGACGTCACGGTCTGGCGCGACGGCAACAAGTACTCCCTCCACTTCAAGAAGGGCAAGGTCGTGGGCGCCAAGAAGAAGGCGCTCGAGATCGAGCCCACCGACGAGGACCGTACCGGCACCACTATCAAGTGGCGCCCGGACCTGGAGGTCTTCACCTCGATCAGCATCCCGCACGAGTGGTACCGCGAGACCATGCGCCGCCAGGCCGTGGTCAACGCCAACGTGACCTTCCGCCTGCGCATCGAGGGCGACGACGGCGAGTTCACCGAAGAGGACTTCTGCTACCCCAAGGGCATCGAGGACTACGTGCTCGAGAAGGTGGGCGCCGACTACCTCACCGAGCCCTTCTTCATCGAGGCGGAGCGCCGCGGCCGCGACCGCGAGGACCTGCCCGACTACAACGTCAAGATCACGGCGTGCCTGTGCTTCTCGCGCACCTTCCAGATGCAGGAGTACTACCACAACTCCTCGTGGCTCGAGAACGGCGGCTCGCCCGAGAAGGCCGCCCGCAGCGCGCTGACCAGCGCAATCGACGCCTACATCAAGCAACAGGGCAAGTACAACAAAAACGAGAGCGGCATCAAGTGGCAGGACGTCCAGGACTGCCTGGTGCTGGTGACCAACTGCTTCTCCACCCAGACCTCGTACGAGAACCAGACCAAGAAGGCCATCAACAACCGCTTTATCCAGCAGGCCATGACGGCGTTCTTCAAGGAGCGCCTCTCAACCTATCTGATTGAGAACAAAGACGCCGCCAACAAGATTATGGAGCAGGTGCTCATCAACAAGCGCTCGCGCGAGAACGCCGAAAAAACCCGTCAGAGCATCAAGACCAACCTGCAGCAGAAGACCGACATGGCCAACCGCGTGCAGAAATTCATCGACTGCCGCTCCAAGGACAAGACCCGCCGCGAAGTCTACATCGTAGAGGGCGACTCGGCGGCGGGCGCCATCCGTACCTCGCGCGACGCCGAGTTCCAAGGCGTCATGCCCGTCCGCGGCAAGATCCTCAACTGCCTGAAGGAGGACTATCCGCGCATCTTCAAGTCCGACGTCATCATGGACCTCATGCGGGTGCTGGGCTGCGGCGTGGAGATCAAGGATAAGCGCATCAAGAACCTGGGCGCCTTCGATCTTGATAACCTCAACTGGAGCAAGGTCATCATCTGTACGGACGCCGACGTCGACGGCTACCACATCCGTACGCTCATCTTGACGATGCTCTACCGCCTGGTGCCCACGCTTATCGACGAGGGCTACGTCTACATCGCCGAGTCGCCGCTCTACGAGATCAACTGCAAGGAGAAGACCTACTTCGCCTACACCGAGCTCGAGAAAAACGATATCTTGACAGAGATCGGCGACCAGAAGTGCTCCATCAACCGCTCCAAGGGTCTTGGTGAGAACGACCCGGACATGATGTGGCTCACCACCATGAACCCCGAGACGCGCCGCCTGATCAAGGTGGAACCCGAGGACGTCGCCAAGATGGAGACCATGTTCAACCTGCTGCTGGGCAACGACGAGGCCGGCCGCAAGCGCCATATCGCCGAGCACGGCAAGGAGTATCTCGACCAGCTGGACCTGCAGTAAGGGCTGGCGACCGCCGTTGCGCGGCCCCGACCGCATCAAGATAACGAACCCTCCCCCAGGAAGCATCAAGAGGAAAACGTGGCTAAGAAGAAAACCAACACCCAGAGCAAGAAGAAGCAGGTCAACACCGATAACGTCATCGGCCTGCACTCGGAGGTCACGGCGCAGCCCATCACGGAGACGCTCGAGACCAACTACATGCCGTACGCCATGAGCACCAACGTCTCTCGTGCCTTCCCCGAGATCGATGGCTTCAAGCCCTCGCACCGCAAGCTGCTCTACACCATGTACAAGATGGGCCTGCTCAAGGGCGAGCGCCAGAAGAGCGCCAACATCGTGGGCCAGACCATGAAGCTCAACCCACACGGCGACGGCGCCATCTACGAGACGATGGTCCGCCTCGCCACGGGCAACGAGGCGCTGCTCGCGCCGTTCGTGGAGTCCAAGGGCAACTTCGGCAAGTACTACTCGGGCGACCTGACCTACGCAGCCTCGCGTTACACCGAGGCCAAGCTCTCCCCCATCTGCGCCGAGATCTTCAAGGACATCGACAAGGACCCGGTCGACTTCGTGGACAGCTACGACGGCGCCATGAAGGAACCGCGCCTGCTGCCCACCACGTTCCCCAACATCCTGGTGTCGGCCAATAAGGGCATCGGCGTCGCCATGGCGTCCGATATCTGCGGCTTCAACCTCAACGAGGTCTGCACCGCTACCATGCACTATCTCGAGGACCCCGACTGCGACCTGCTCGAGTACTTACCCATGCCCGACTTCTCCACCGGCGGCGAGATCATCTACCGCCGCGAGGAGATGGAGCGCATCATCGAGACGGGCCTGGGCAGCTTCCAGATCCGCTCGCGCTGGCGCTGGGTCCCCGAAGAGCGCATCATCGAGGTCTACGAGATCCCCTATACCACCAAGACCGACGTCATCATCGACCGCATCGTCAAGCTCTCCAAGGAGGGCAAGGTGCGCGAGATCGCCGACATCCGCGACGAGACCGACCTCTCCGGCCTGCGCATCGCCATCGACCTGAAGCGCGGCGTCGATCCCGAGAAGCTCATGGCAAAGCTCTATCGCATCACCACGCTGCAGGATTCGTTCTCGTGCAACTTCAACGTGCTGGTCGACGGGTACCCCCGCGTGATGGGCGTGCGCCAGATCCTGCACGAGTGGGTCGCATGGCGCGTCCAATCCACGCGCCGTCGCGTGAACTTCGACCTGGGCAAGAAGTCCGAGCGCCTGCACCTGTTGCACGGTCTCGAAGCGATCTTGCTCGACATCGACAAGGCCATCGCCATCATCCGCGGCACCAAACTCGAGGCCGAGGTAGTCCCCAACCTGATGCGCGGATTTGATATCGACGAGACCCAGGCCGAGTTCGTCGCCGAGCTCAAGCTGCGCAACATCAACGAGGAGTACATCCTCAACCGCACCAAGGACATCGCGAAGCTCGAGGGCGAGATTGCCGAACTCGAGGAGATCCTCTCGAGCGAGGAGAACATCAAGAAAGTCATCAGCGACGAGCTGGCGGCGGTCAACAAGAAATACGTCATGCCGCGTCGCACGGGCCGCATCGAGCCCTCCGACGTCATCGAGGTAAGCCTGGAGCCCGAGGTCGAGGAGTACCCGGTCACCATCATGCTCTCGCGCGAGGGCTACCTCAAGAAGATGACGGACCGCGTTCTACGCAAGGCCGCGGAGCTCAAATACAAGGACGGCGACGAGCCCTTTATCGAGTTCCCGTCCGCCAACACGCACGAGCTGCTGGTATTCACCAGCAAGAGCCAGGTGTACAAATGCAAGGTTGCGGCGTTCGAGGACACCAAGTCCGCCCAGCTGGGATCGTATCTGGCAACCGACCTCGAGATGGATCCGGATGAGAGCGTGATCTGGGTCATCGATCCCGAGGATTACAAGGCCGACGCGTTGTTCATCTTCGAGAACGGCCGCGCGGTGCGCGTCGCGCTTGCCGGTTACGTCACTAAGACCAACCGCAAGCGCCTCAAGAACGCCATCTACGGCGGGTCCAAGCTGCTGTACGCCCAGGTGCTCAAAGAGGACCGTGACATCGCGCTGGTCTCGAGCGACTATCGCCTGATGAACTTCAACACGTCGCTACTCAAGACCAAGACGACCACAAACACCCAGGGCGTCCAGGCCTTCACGGCAAAGAAGGGCCGCGCCATCACCACCGTGAGCACCACCGAGGAGGTGCTGGGTGCCGGCGTCTCCGCGGAGAAGTTCACCGCTCAAAGCCTGCCCTCCGCCGGCGCCCTCATGAAGGACGACGACATGCCAAGTCTGTTCGACTAGGGACGGCACCTCCAGCCGCAGCTTCCGTGCATCCCTCCGCGGGAGCTGCGGCCATACCGTTTTAGCTGCTTTCCTCCCTCTAAAGGAAAAAGTCCCTCGCACTCACAATGCGAATGCCGTCAATGTCAGTATCATAGGAACCCTGCCTCACGACCGCAATCTTCTCATGATTGTCCCGTATCGCCTTCAGAGGAGCAATCTCGCGTTCCCCGATCTCACTGGCGAACATCTCGTCTGTCGCCTGCACGTAGAGCGCGCGCCCATCTTTCGTTGCGACGAAGTCGACCTCCTTGCCGTAGAGCTTGCCCACATGCACACTCCATCCTTCGTAGAGTAGCTGGAAATATACGGCATTCTCGAACAGGCGACCAATATCCGTGACTCTGTATCCTGCCATCCAAGTCCTGAAACCGGTGTCGACGATGTACTCTTTGGGGCTCGTCTTGAGAAGCGCCTTGCCGTGCAGGTCGTAGCGTGCGGCGCGATAGAACAGGAATGCCTCCTCGAATGCCGTCACATATGAGGAGACGGTCTTTGAGCCAGGTGCGCTCGATTAGGCGCCGAGCTTCTCGGCAGAGGCGATTGGGGAATCACGACCGACAAACCTCCCAACAGACGCATCGAGCCCACTCGAGGCGAACTTGCGCAGCTACGCAATCTGCTGTTACGCGAAGCCCAACTCACTTACACGAGGCCCCATAACCCCTGATAGAACGACGAGGGCGAGCGAGCGAACCGCATCATCGCACAGGAGCGGCGGCACAGCAGGGCATGGGGCAGCGAAATCGAGAGGGCAGACCCCCGACTGGCCGATTATTGAAATAGCCGCCCTATATCATTAAACTTTTACTCGGTTGAAACCGAGTCGGAAAGGACCGAGTATGGTTTTCTTTGGTCGCGAGCGTGAGCTCACCCGCATTGAGCGTGAAATCAAATCGGACGGCCAGAGCGCCATACTCGTGTACGGGCGCCGACGCGTGGGCAAAAGCGAGCTCATCAAGCAGTCGCTGTCGACAACCAACTGCCGCAGCATTTATTACGAATGCAAGGAGACCTCCGAGCAGAACAACCTCGAGAGCCTCTCCGCCCTCGTATCCGAGGTCTTCGACCTCCCACCCTTGGGCTTCGGCAATCTCGAGGCGCTTCTCAACCACCTCTTTACTCTATCCCTCAAGGAACCCCTTACGCTTGTCCTCGATGAATACCCGTACCTGCGCAAAACGGTCAAAGGGCTCGACAGCATCCTGCAATCGTTGCTGGACCGCCATCGCGATTCATCCCACCTCACGCTCATTCTCTGCGGATCGTTCGTCGAGGTCATGAAATCGCTACTTGAGCGCGAGAATCCTCTGTATGGGCGAATCAACCTCACCATCGACCTCAAACCGATGGATTATTACGACGCGGCGCGTTTCTACCCCGATTTTTCCGCCGAAGACAAAGTGCGTCTATACAGCGTGTTCGGCGGCATCCCGTACTACACACGCCTTATCAACCCGAAGCTCTCTGTACGGGAGAACATTATCGAGCTCATATCAGAACCGGGGGCGCGCCTGGAAAACGAGGTCTCGATGTACCTCAACTCGGAGATCTCGAAAATCGTGAACGCCAACGAGGTCTTCGGGGCGCTTGCCGACGGATACTCTAAGTATCGGGATATCCTCTCCCAGTCGCACGTATCCAGCGGGCCCACCATGGTCGATGTCCTCGACCGGCTCATCCGCATGGAACTCGTGCAAAAACAAGCCCCCATCAACGATCCGCTCAACAAGAAGAAATCGAGCTACCGGATCATCGACGGACTGTCGCTGTTCTACTACCGCTATGTCTTTCGATACGCCTCGCAGCGCACCTTCCTCGACCCACAGGTCTTTTACGACCGGTACATCTCTCAGGATTTTGAGACGGACTACGCACCGCATGCATTTGAGGAGGTATGCCGGCAGTTCCTCATCCGAAAGAATCGATCGGGAGAACTGCCCGAACTGTTCGACGATATTGGCCGCTATTGGTACAACGACCCCGCCAACAAGACGAACGGCGAATTCGACGTGGTGACGCACGACCCGCATGGCTACGTGTTCTATGAGGCGAAGTTCCGAGATACGCCCGTCACGCAGGAGATGATCGACGAGGAGATCGAGCAGATCCGTTCAACGGGGCTCGACTGCTACGCCTACGGGTTCTTCTCGCGTTCCGGCTTTGACGGAGATGTCGATCCGAGCAAGCAGCTGAGGCTATTCAGCATCGAGGAGCTGTATCGCTAAGGACGGCTCCCGATGGGCAGCCCTTGATGCAAAGGGGCGGCCTTCACGGGGTTCTCCCTTTCCATGTCAGACAGGATTGACGGCAAGACCTGCCATCTCTCCTGCGGGCAAGACCTAGTCTTCGAACGCATCATGAGCAGCGACGGTTCCCCTTGCGAGCAGCTCTCTCAGATTCTTTGGCACGACGGCTTCGCCTACGCCATCTGCCTCAAGCTGAGGATGCGCTCTTGCTCGTCCACTCGTACTGCCCCATCCGCACGAAAACCTGGTGGCCAGGCATCTCAGACGGAGGGCTTGCCAAAGGTGCGCTGCATTATGGCCCCAACCGCACTCCCGACAAGCGCAAGGCACCCACCGAACTCCGCATGGCCGCAGGGACGTCATGACTCCGCCGGCGCGCGACCGCCCAGCGCGTTATGCGGCATGACGTTCCATGCGGCCATCCAGACGCCCAGGATCTCGTCGAGGTCTTCCATCGTACTCACGCGCGTCTCCCCCAAATCCCCGAGGGAGCGCTTCATCAGCTCGGTGGGCATGATCTTCCCATCCTCATGGACAATGTCGAACACGACGCTCTCCCATGTCGCCTTGAGGGCGAAACGGTCCGCGAGCTCGCGGTACCGATCCGCCAGCTGGACGCGGAAATCGGCAAGCTGCTCTGGATCTTCGAAGTCCACGTCGGGGAACTGCGCCTCGAGCGATTCGCTCATCACGCCCCCACGGGGTCCGTACGTCTGACGCACCAGCACCAGGAACGAGGGGCGCTCGCCGCCTTCTTCCCTAAAAACCTCTTTCATATGGTCCGCCATAACAACCGGATAGAAGGCGACCACGTTACCAGGAAAGAACCATGCGCCGCCCGACTTTGTGAGGCGCGCCACGATGACCCCGCATGGCCCCTGCTCGCCCTCGCGGAAAAGCCCTTCAGAAAGCGAGTAGTCACGCACCCAAAACATCTCGCCCGTGTAAACATCCAGCAACTCGAGACGATGCGCGGCAATATCGACATGCTCGACGGAAAACATACTGCTGAATTGATTGTTCACTTCCTCGCGAAGCTGGCTCAAGTAGCCGTTTCCGCGCCGATCGGGATTCTCCTCGCAGTACAGTTCGATGCCCGAGAGCCCGCCCTCCAAGGGCTTGTCGAAAATGGCCCACTCCAACGCCAGCTCATGGAGACGCTCGGCATGCTCATATGACAGCTCATCAAAATCAGGCTCGACGTGAGCGATGAACTCCTGATACGCCGTCTCCGCGAAGCCGGGGTAACGGCGCTTGAGAAAGCTGATCACGCGGCTAAACTCGACACCCGGTGCTTGCGAGGACATATGAGCTCCTAACTGGGCGCATTTCGATGGCACCCAACGCCAAGCCGCAGGCATGCGGGCAAATGGAGGCAGAAGGGCAAGACGCCCGCGGAGGGTAAAATACATACCGTGCGGGCGTTATCAGATTCAATTTTTGCAAGCGCCGAGCCCGGTGTCAACGACCTGCGCAGGACGGTTTGCTCGTGACGTGGATATGTCCCGGTATGAGGGCATATCTTCCCAATCCGCTGGCTTATGCTCCCATAATCGTCAGTTAAGACACTTATTTTTTCGATTTTGCAAAAGTTGGTTTCTTAACCCTCACTCCCGAGTTGGCGAGCAGGTTGGAGCTTCGTTGTTGGCGCGATCGCTTCGTGCGCATCCGATAGGCCTGTTTAACAAAAGGCCTATCGGATGCGACTGGCCGCCCATACGACGACGGCGTTTCCCGTGCGGGCGCGAACGGCCCCGCGTGCCCTATCGCGCGATATCCCCGCATGACGCTCAGAACACCTGCTCGCCGAGCAGCCACCTCGCGAGGTCCAGCACAAGAACGCCCTCCCGGGTATAGGGCTCATGCCTCGTGCGAGCGATGAGAATTCGGAGGCTGTTGGCGCACGAGACAACCCAGCAGCCCATGCCGAAATCGAATAGAACGACGGGATGTCCCCACGCCCCGACATCGTGCTTCACCCTGAGATCGATGAGCATGAGAAAACCTCCCATTTCCCAGGCACCGAGAAATGGGAGGCAGTTCGCCTATTAATCGTCCAGTGGCTGCATGATCTCTAGGATGATCCCATCAGGATCGCGGAAATAGAAAGCACGGCTGCGGCCAAAGCCATCGTGGCGAAAATCGAACTCCTGTGGCGAGGAGAGGCACTCCACGCCCTGCTCCATCAGCTTTTGATACACCGCGTCGGCGTCGTCGGCGTAAAAGCAAAGCTCCGAGATGGAGGTGGTGAAGAGGTCGGCTGCTTTGTGGGCAACCTCGTCGCCGACGAACTGGATCAGCTCCACGGGCGGCATATTCAGCTGGTCCGACCCGTTCAGGTACGCGACACGAGCCCTGCAGCTTCCCCGTTGGAACATCGCCTCGGTCTCTCCGCCTTCCATCAACAGCTCGCCCTCGTAGCGAAGCCCCAAGATGTCGCGGTAAAAAGCTACCGAACGATCCAAGTCGCTGACAGTCAACCCGACGTGATAAACCTGCCCAATCATTTCTTCCTCCTGCCTGGTTTTTTGCCCGATTCTATCAAGGGGCAGAATGAACGGTCAAACCTCGTCGGCGTTACTTTGATGGAGGCTGCACCCTACCAGCTGGTTACGGCCATGCCGAAATCGATGCCCGCAGCATAGCGCACTTGGGCTGACATGCTGGATTGGCTCGTTGGCCGCAAGCACGAATCGAGCGGAGAGCCGGACAGAGGACCGCTGTTCACTTGCCGTATGATGGAAGAACAAATATTCAGCCATGAGAACGGAAGGTTCCGCAGCTGGTGGTATGCGGACCTGCACGACAATCTCATCGTATTCTACGCGCCCTTCAGGGACTGAAAGAAGGGCGCGGCCCCGGTGAAAGCCTGGAAGCGATACAACCAGGTCTGGCGGAACGAGGAATGGCGCGCCCCTTGCTTGTATTCAAGATGGCATTCATCTTAGACGCGTCAACGCCACGACTTCAATTCTGACAAAGCGGATTGCTACGGCTGTCGCCATAGGAAACGGATTTGAAGCGAGGGGCGCTACGGCATAACGCTCGAAAAGAACTAAGAGTCCAAGGAAATCGACAAGGAAGACGCGCTCGCCGCCATTGACCGTTTCGCGGAATTACTGCAAGTGGTGAGCAGCGGCTCTAATCACTGCAACCCGATTTGAGTTTCATGGGCCCCGAAACGGCCCCCTTTCGCACTCGGGGACAAAAACCGCGCGTCTACTCACTTGGGATAAATCCTTACTCCCATTCCCCCGAATACCGCCCCGTGCCTTGCCGTCTTGAGACACGGGGGAGTAAATCGCGAAATCGCAGGTGAAAGGGAGTAAATAGCCAAAGAAAAAGCCTCCGTTCCGACGCGGGAACAGAGGCTAGATCATCGTATTTACTCACCGCCGTCGCTGGTGGCTTTGCCGTGACTCTCGTACGAAACGAAACTCAACAGCACACTGCGGCACTCAAAAATGCAGGTCAGAACCCTGTCAGCCTACTCCCACTCGATGGCTTCAGTTCTGCCGTCCCGTCATTCCAGTTGCATCCAGTTTTCGGTGCCGTCTCGAATCGAGTTCCGCCAGGTAACGCCATGTCGTGCTTCGTCGGCCTCGGGGACAAAAGCTGGGACAACTTCAAAAACTTTTTTCAAACTCAGGACGTTGTTTTTTTGTTTTTATCCCAAAGGGCATGACGGATGGCCCCCGCAAACTCAATAGCACCGAAAACGCCCGTTCTGAAACTCAAGTGCCTTTTCGCGTGCGAGCCGCCAGCTACAATAGGAAGTGAATCAACGCAGGTGGCTTTCAAGCAGTTTGCAAAACTGCAGGTCGCAGGTCTTCATTGCTAGTAGGGGAAATGAGCAGTCTCAGGTGGCTTGCCCATGAGTTGGCGAACGGGTTGGGGCTTCGTTGTTGGCGCGATCGCTTCGCGCGCGCTCGATAAGCTTGTTTAGCAAAAGTCCAATCGGTCGCTTTCGGCCGCCCATACGGCGACGGCGTTTCCCGTGCGGGCGCGAACGGCCCTGCGTGCCCTATCGAGCGATATCCCCGTATGACGCTCAGAACCCCTGCTCGCCGAGCAGCCACCTCGTGAAGTCCAATACGAGCACGCCCTCCCGGGCATAAGGCTCGTGCCTCGTACGGGCGACGAGAACCTTCGGGAACGCATCCCTGACGGACAGCAGCGGCACGAGCTCCCTCTCGAGCGTCGATTCGGAGCTGATGTCGTCACTTACCTGGATGTAGACGAGCTCCGACCCCCTCTTCGCGACGAAGTCGACCTCCTTTTGGTACAGCTTCCCGACGTAGGCCTCGTAGCCTCGCCCCATCAGCTCGAGGAAGGCCGCGTTCTCGTACATGCGGCCCCAGTCCATGTCGCGCGTCCCCAGGACCGCATAGCGCATTCCCGAGTCGCATGCGTAATGCTTCGCCTGCGTGCCCACGCGCTTCTTCCCCTTGATGTCGTAGCGCCTCGCCTCATAGAAAACGAAGGCGTCGCGGAGATAGGAGATGTAGCGCCCGACAGTGACGTGGTTGATGGGAACCCTGTTGGCGTCGAGGACGTTGGCGATGTTGTTGGGCGAGTTGAGGTTGCCGGAATTGCCCATCATGTACTCGGCCAGCCTCTCCAACACGGCGGAGTCGGGCAGCGAGAACTTCTGGACGAGGTCGCGCGTGAGGATGGTCTTGTAGACGTCGCGGATGCAGCCGTACGACTCCGAAATGCCATCGTAATCGTAGGACCCGGCGAGCCCGCCGCGCCTGATGAACCCGTCGAAGTCGTCGGTCCCCTGCTCGCCGAAGTAGGAGCGGTATTCGCCGAAGCTGAGGGGGGATGTGAACCTCCCTGTGGCGCCCTGTGAACAGGGTCGCCAGGTCCGAACTCGGGAGGAACGCGTTCGATCCCGCAAGGTAGACATCCCATCCGCCACGCGCGTGAATGCTGTTAACTGCCTTCTCGAAACCCTCGAACAGCTGCACCTCGTCGATGAAGAGGCGGTTGCGGGCGCCCTCTTTGTGCCGCTCTATGATTTCGCGATGCAGCGCGGGGTACTCGAGCAGCGGCTCGTTGTCGAGGTCCAGCAGGTCGATGTAGACGTTGTTAGAGGAAGGGCCCTTCCGAGCAACGGAGGCGGAGAACGCCTTCATGAGCTCGGACTTGCCGGAGCGGCGCGTCCCCGTAATCACCTTGATGTCCCAGGTACCCTCGAGCGCCCAAAGCCGCTCCATGTACGATTGCGGTCTACCCAAGCCATCATCAGCTCCTTCTCGGTTTCGAAACTCGAATTTTTATGAAGTTTCGAAACCGAGAGGGCAATGTGCCATCGGTCTGCACAGGTAAGCGCCAGAAGGCTGGACAGGTTGCGCAATCGTCGCCGGCCCGCAATTGCGGGAGCCTGGAACACGCGGCGCCGCTCGTTTTGCTAAATAGACTTGATGGGATGGCGGATCACGGTCTTGAGCTTCTCTGGCACGCACTTGCGCGGGTCGGAGAGGTAAATCTCGTGATGGAGGCGGGATTCGGAGAAGTCGGGCGCATATCCCTGTTCCGCCGCAAATGCGCGCATGGCGCTTATGGTCGCCGGTTCGTCGTCGTAAGGCCCGGCGTGCATGCATTGAACGCATAAGCCCTCGTCGACCCCCAGCAGCTCAACTGCCGAGAAGTCCAGCTTCTTCTTGGCGGCAGCTTCCGACTTGCCGGGCGGCTTGCTCGTGATGTTGTAGCGCACCGCAGACGCTGATGGCGATGGCTATGCACGGACACGGGCGCGCCGCCGCACTTCACAGCTTGTTTCTCAAGTATTTGGGACGCACACGCGGCGTTCAAAAATGCGGAGCGATTCCGCATGGCTCGAGACTGAGCCGAGGTGCCCTACTTCTCACCCTCCAGCAGCCCCACGATGCGGTCGATGTCGACGGCAAAGCGGGGCCTTCCCTCGCGCTCGTAGCGGTCGAGGTATGCCTGGCACTCGGAGACGATGCGCTTGGTGTTGCCGTCGATGATGCGCTGGAGCGTCTCGTAGTAGGCCGAGCCCTGGGTCCTGAAGCGGCGCTGGTAGGCCTTGGTTATGGGGAACATCTTGATGTAGTGGATGCCGTGGCGGCAGCCGGGGCGTGTCGTGGGGCGGGGTGGCAACGCAAAGTACTGGTCTTTGGGCACGTTAGGGGCGATGTTGGAACGCAGCGGCACGGCGAAGTCCCTGCGCTTCCCGCGGAAACGCAGTCTCACCACCACGATGCAGGGGCGATTGTGCTTAAGCATGAGCTCGCGGTCGCCCTCGACGAGGTCGAAGAAGTCCTGGGAGATGGATACGATCTTCATCGGTAACGCCCCCTTCATACGAAGCGGGGCCCGCATCGCTGCAGGCCCCTACAGGTGGGCGATATTCTACGCCTTGCGGCACCCCGTCGCCCACGGAGGTTAAACGTACACGTAAGCCGTACTCTGAAAGCCGCGGCTTCCGGCAAGTAGTTTATACCACGAAAGGTTGCTTTCAATGCGCATAGCTCGCAAAATAACACTCGCTGGGCCGTCACCCCTGGCAGTTACCCTCCAATCTTCATTGGAGTCAGCAGGTCAATTCATATAGTTATGGGGGTGTATCCTAAAGGAAATCAAATCTATACCCCCATAACTAAGGAATTTGTTATCCCCACTCAACGGTTCTGGTTCTGCCGTCCCGCCATTCCAGTTGCACCTAGTTTTCGGCGCCGTCTCAAGCCGGGTGTCGCCAGTTAACACCATGTCATGTTTCGTCAGCTTCGTGGACAAAAGCTGGGGCAACTTCAATAACTTTTTCAAACTCAGGGGTTTGATTTTTTGTTTTTATCCCAAAAGGCCCAGCAGGCTGCCTTTGGAGGCTCGTTAGAGGCGAAAACACCCGTTTTGAAACTCAACCGCCCTTCAACTTGCAAGCAGCCAGCTGCAATCGTAAGTGACTCAATGCAAGCGGCTTGCGCGCCGTTCGAAAAACCGCAGCTCGCAGGTCTTCGCTATCGACAAAGAAAGTGAGAAGTCTCGGGCGGCTTGCTTATGAGTTGATGAAAACCCGAGACGTGACAAGACTTATTACGCGAATGACGTCGCTTGCTTCGAGATTGCTCCGCTGCCAAAATCTCCTTTGAGCTAATGAGGATATCAGCTACAGGGTAGCCGATTTTGCTGTTGCATTATTAACCAGGCAATGTCGGATGACCATATGAGCGGAGAGTGCAAAAAGTAGCTCTGTAAGGCAATGATCCTTGGCAGATGGTGCCCCGGTGACTAGGATGACGACAAATGAACGAGGAGGACAGGGCGATGCCATCACTCAGCGAACGGTCGTTAGAATCTATTGCAAAGATGTTCGTGGGCGACGAGGGAGAGCTATTCCACTACTTGTCAGGCCCTCAAATAGTGTCATTCTTCAATGACCATTTCGGCTTCCGAGATATCTATCAAGGCGGAAACGCACCTACTAGATGGAGATACGCCGCTGGAAAGATAGCCAGCGTTGCATCGAGCGGCCGGCTCGATCGTTTTTTCTCAATCGTTCTTGGGTTCAGGTACATGGTCAGTACTTTCGGTTGCGATGAAATCGAAGCCCGAGAAAGGGCAGATAAAGCGAGGAAACGGTTCAATCGAGTGCTAATCTCCGACGAGCTCGAGATAGTCGGAACGGACGGCGAGATGAAGCTTGTCGTGCTCGATTCGGATCTAATCCCGATTGGAAAAGGCGGCTTTGCCGAGGTATTTAGACAAAAATCAACAGGCAAGGTCCTGAAAAAGCTCATGCCCGAAGTGGCCCTTGATGCAAGGAATCGCCATCGTTTCAAGCGCGAATACGAGATAATGAAGGATCTTTCGGAGCTGCCAGGGGTTCTCCGTGTCTTTGATTACGACGAGAGCAATTGCTCCTACACGATGGAGGCTGGCGAGACCACGCTACTAGAGTTCATGGGCAATCCTCTATCCGAGCAAGTCAAGATGTCCATAATCGAGCAGATAATTGGCACCATGGCCGCCATTCACTCGCGCGGATACATTCACCGAGATCTGAGCCCCACGAATATTTTTCTGCTGGGTGGCCAACTGAAGATTGCCGATTTCGGTCTCGGAAAGAACTTGAACACACTTTCATCCTACCAAACCACCAACACAAACAATTACGGACAATGGTTCTACTGTTCGCCCGAACAACTTGTCTATCTAAAAGATGGAGACAAAAGGAGCGATGTCTTTTCCCTGGGCAGGATTATCAACTTCGTGCTCGCCGGACATCCGACAAAAACGAACCATCGTTTTCGACCGCTGGTAGAAAAAGCAACTGCAGACGATCCGTCGAAAAGATACCAGGATGCGGCAGAATTTTTGAGCGCGATAAAGCGAAGGTTGTCTTCGATAGCAGATGCGGACCGGGAAACGAAACTTGCGGAAAAATCGGCACGGGGAATCCTCGACGGAGAGGTTGCCGAATGGATTCTCGAAATGACCGATGAGCAGCTGTGCTCACGGGTAGTGTCAAACCCGGCGTTCGCTAAAACGGTTGTCAATTTTACGGAGATTGACAACGGCAACGCGACCTTTGTTATGGACGCTATCGACCAGGGCATGACGCAAGCCTGCAAGAGATGGAAAGACCACGATGCATTTGCCGACATCGCAAATTCTATTATTTTAAGCAAGGCACCATATGACATCAAGGAACGTGCATGCCAAACGCTTTCATATATAGCATGGCGAATCAATCGTTTCCATGCTCAACACCTGATCAAGGATATTATTTCCAGCGGAGTAGACCCGATGCTGGAAGATCTTCTCAACAACTCGGTGTAGATTCATTGATGTAACTCAGGCTGGCGTTCCTCTGGAGGAAACGATACGAGAAGCGCTATCTTGATTACACCTTAGGCCGTTCACCCATCCGCTTGCTCCCATGCAGCTCAATTTCGATAAGCCGTGTCCCAACGGATGGGTACCATTTACCCGGGTGCACCTGGGGCAACGGGCCGTCAGGCCCGCGAAAGGTCGCTCGCATAACACGCAACATCAAACACGACAGAAGAGGCGAACGACAGATGCCGGACCCCGGACGACAGCACCGCGGAAGACGAGCATTCCGACCACAACCGAACAATTCCAGCTACTAGGCAGGCGCCCGCATGGGCGCCTTTTACTTTTCAGGGACTTAGCCGCGAGCTAAGGCACGCGGCTCATGGCCGTTTCGTGAAGACCCGACCAGCTCGACCCACCTCGACCCGTCTCCGCTCCCGTCGGACACGCCAACCGCAATCAGGCGGTTCAATCGTCGCGCAGACGAAAAGGGACATGGTGCCGTGCGGGGTGCCCGCGCGGTGCCGCACGGGAAGATTGGAGGAGCCATGGCACGCACAGCCGAATGCGTCGCGCCCGAGGGCAACCAAGACCGCGACGAATGGATGACGGTGATCGAGATGCAGGAGTACATGAGGGCGAGCCGAAGCAAGGCGTACGACCTCATCTGGTCGGGAGAGATCGACTCGTACAGGCTCGGAAGGAAGCTCCTGGTTTCGAGGGCGTCAGTGGACGCCTACATCGAGTCGAGGAGCGGCAGGAAATGACGGCGGCGACCGCCCCGAGAGCCGCCCGCGGCCGGGCACGCGAGGGAGCCTCGAGACGAAAGGAGCTCGAGGACGACCATGACCAAGAGCACTAGCAGGAGCCAGGTGAGGCTCATCGCATCGACCAACGCGATATTCGGCGCCGACGAGGCGTGCGCGATGCTGCGCATCAGCCGCAACGCCATGTACCGGCTCGCCCCCCCTTGCACTTACCGTCAGAGCATGCTATAAGGTTATTGGTGGCTCATTAAGCTACCTCCAAGTGCCGGGGGAGTCCCCCGGCTATTTTTTATCCATTCCATTAGGAGCCCCATTGGCCGAGGAGCTCAGCATCTTCGTCGACGAGAGCGGGGACCGCGGCGGCAAGGCTCGCTACTACGTGCTCACGCTCGTCTTCCACGACCAGGCAGACAGCATCGCCGAGGCGGTCACGGGCTATGAGGCCAAGCTCGCCAGGGCCGACCTCCCCAACATTCCGTTTCACTCCGAGCCTCTCATGAACGGGCACAAGGACTATGAGTTTCTTGACATCGAGCAGCGCAAGGTGATGCTCGCCTACTTCTCCTCGTTCGTCCGCAAACTTCCCATTTCCTATATCACGTTCGTCTACCGCCGCAGCCAGTTCGCAGACCCGGCAAGGCTAATGGAGCGCATGGGGCGCGACATCTCCTCCGCCATGATTGAACACCTGGGCTTCTTCCAGTCCTTCGACGATGTGAAGGTCTATTACGACAACGGTCAGGACATTGTCAAGCAGGCACTCGACCGCTCGGTGGGCAAGGTCCTCTCAAAAGGGGTCGTCCGACGCCGCAAGACCTCGATGACCGACTACCGCCTCGAGCAAGTGGCGGATTACCTCTGCACCATCGAACTTGCCTTGGTCAAGTACGAGGCCAAGGAGAACGGTGAGACGTACAACAAGTTCTTCGGTGGTGTCGGCTCTTTCAAGAGGAACTGGCTCAAGCAAGCCCGCAGCAAGCGGATATAGGTGGTTCCATAGCCTCGTAGGGAACGGCCATCTCTCCTCTGGCGAGGAACCCCGGGCGACGTGCTTCGAGCGGCGGAAGCTGAAGCGCAAGCAGAAGCAGCGCGGGCATTGATCGGTGCCGACATGGGCCCAGACGTGAACAGTGCTGCGTCCCCTGTTCACGGGGCGCGAAACCGCAAAGGTTGCACAGAGGTTGCAAAATAAGAAGCCCCCGACCTGTTGTCGCATGTCAGAGTCTTAAAATCAACGATATCGCTTATTCCCACTCAGTGACTAATCCAGTCCGAGTGTTGTCGATGCGTGTCGCGTCGTACCGCCTAAGGGCTGATTCGTGCGCAATTTGGGCGAATCAGGCCCTTGATTCGCGATTTCGGGAATGACTCAATTGATTCGCAAAACCGCCGCTCCTTTAATCACTCCCAGTTTCCGCCGGGGTTCGTAGCGGTTGGCGTGAAAAGGGGTGATTCAAAGGGTCGGAGAGATGCGTCTTGCCGAGAATAAGGTTAGCCTCATCTTACTGCATGGTTCGTGTGTTATAGTTAGATGACTCTAACTGTTTGGGGGCGACAGCCATGCACGAACGCGAGGGTTTCTGGGACAAGAACGCCGGTCGGTATGATCGTTTCATGCGAAACGACCGGGCGGCGTATGAGAAGATGTATGGGCTGATCCGGCCGGTAGTGAAAGCAAAAACCGTACTGGAGGTTGCCACCGGCACGGGGCTTATCGCAAAGAGCATCGTGAATGCGGCGGCGCACATCGAGGCTACGGACGCCTCTGCAAAGATGATCCTTGAAGCAAAGCGGGACAATCAATCCGCAAAGCTGCACTTTTCCGTACAAGATATGTTCCGCCTGCCCTATGCACAGAAGTCCTTCGAAGTGGCGATCGTGTCCAACGCGCTTCACATAGTGCCGCATCCGGAAAAGGCCCTGCAAGAAATCAGACGGGTGCTGAAGGACGACGGCGTGCTCATCGCGCCAACCTTCACCCACGCGGGGAACTCGGTTTCCGGCAAGGCAAAAGTCTTTTTCATGAGTATGGCGGGATTCCCCCTCCACAGCAGGTGGACAAGCGAGGAATACCTGCGTTTCCTGCGTCAAAACGGCTGGGCGGTGCAGAAAAGTGCGGTGCTGAAGGCCTCGTTCCCGTTGACCTATGCGGAATGCACGAAATCGGAGGGGCCAGATGTCGTTCTTTGAAAACACCCGCAAGCCCGTGGGCCTCGGCGGAAAACTTATGGTTGCCATGATGAATCTGGGCCACAGCCCTATGACGCGGTGGGGACTTCGATTTCTACGACTTGCGCCAAACGCCAAGGTGCTGGATTGCGGCTGCGGCGGCGGGGCGAACATAAAACGGCTGCTGAAAAAATGCCCGCATGGCGTCGTCAAGGGCATCGACTATTCGCCCGCCAGCGTGGAGAAGGCTAGATAGCTCAACCGAACTGCAATTCAGGAGGGGCGTTGCGCCGTTCTGCAAGGCAGTGTGGCGGATATGGTGTTTGAGGACGTCATGCGGGCATTTTTGCATCCATCCTGCACATGGCGATAGGCATGACGGTCATAGCGGCTGTGTTGGCGGCATTTATGACATTTTTTATTCACTAAGGAAGAAACCTATGAAATATAAAATTGAGAAAAACACCGTGCAGGAGACGCTGATCCTCCCGCTGTATTCCCGGAAGCTGTGTACGGAGCTGTACCCGAACCTTTACAGGGATGAAACAGCGGTTCGCCTGCTCGACCAGATCAACTACGACTTTTCAGAGGCAGAGAAAAACTCCCGCAGCCTGATGCAGCGCTTTGTTGCGCTTGAGGTGGCCATGCGACAGGGTGATTTTGCTTTCGAGGTGCAGGATTACCTGAAAGGCCACCCCAATGCGGCGGTGGTCAATCTGGGCTGTGGGCTGGACAACACCGGCAGAACCTGCGACAACGGTAGATGCAAGATCTACAATCTGGACTTCCCGGATGTGATTGCCTTGCGGCAGCAGCTGCTGCCCGCTGGGGATCGAGAACAAAATATCCCCTGCGACCTGAAAGACACCGCATGGTTTAGCAAAATCGATGCCTCCGGCGGGGCGGTGTTCTTTGCCTCCGGAGTGTTCTATTACTTTCTGACCCAGCAGGTCCGGGAACTGGTGCGGGGGATGGCGGACGCTTTCCCCGGCGGTGTGCTGGTCTTTGATGCTGCCAATCGGACGGCAGTAAAGATGATCGCAAAAACATGGCTTAAAACTGCAAAAATCAAGGATGTGGGGGCATATTTTGCGGTTTCGGATGCCGCCAAGGAAATCGGCACGTGGGACAGCCGTCTGCAGGTCACAAGTCGCGGCTATATGCTGGGTTATAACGATTTGAGAGACCCTTCTATCAGCGGCTTTTTCCGGTTTCTCGCAAGGGTCGGTGACAACGGGATGAAAATGCAAATCGTGAAAATAAGATTTTGAGAGACAAAAATGCAAAAGACGAGCGCTTCTTGCCGCCCAATTGGCAAGAAGCGCTTGTCTTTTCTTAACGCGTTGTATGGCGGAGAGAGCGCAAGTTACGCGAGCGCCCTTCTTGCCAGCTCGGCCGCGCCGAGGATTCCTTGGTCGCCGCCGCAGCCTGGGGCGCAGATGTAGCTCTCCATGTCCTTAAGCTCGGCGGTCTGGATGTAGCCACCCAGATATTCGAGGGTCTTCTTGCGGACGATGCCGTAGAGCTGCTCCTGGTGCATCACGCCGCCGCCGAGGACGATGCGGCGAGGCGAGTACATGAGCACGAGGTTCGCGCACATCTGCCCCAGATAATCCCCCTCGAGCGCCCACACCTCATCGTTGTCCGCGAGCTCGGCTGCGGGCTTTCCCCAGCGCGCGGCGATAGCGGGGCCGGAGGCGAGGCCCTCGAGACAGCTCGCGTGGCTCGGGCAGACGCAGCGTTCCTCCTCGGTGGGACGGGCCCTTACCAGCATGTGGCCGGCCTCGGGGTGCAGCATGCCGTGAAGGAGCCTGCCCGCGCACATGACGCCCGCGCCCACGCCGGTGCCGATGGTCACGTAGACGGCGTCCTCGAGCCCCTTGCAGCAGCCGAAGACCACTTCGCCGAGGCAGGCAACGTTCACGTCCGTGTCGTAGGCCACCGGAATCCCGAGGGCATCGGCGAACGCGGCGCGAAGACCATAGCCTCGCCACGCGAGCTTGGGCGTCTGGAGGATGGAGCCGTAGCGCTCGTCGTTGGGGTCGACGCAGGTCGGGCCGAAGGCGCCGATGCCCAACGCGTTCACATCGCGGGCGGTGAACCACTCGATCATCTGCGGGACGGTCTCGGCGGGCGTAAGCGTCGGGGTCTCCATACGGTCGAGGACCTCGCCGTCGCCGGACACCACGGCACAGACCATCTTGGTCCCGCCGGCCTCGAGGGCGCCGAGCCTCATTTGCTTTTCGCTCATGTGATCCTCCTTACAAAGGGACGCCCGCAGTCATGGTCAACCGCGGGCGTCCATAACGTTGGCTTGTTTCGAGGCGACCCTACCTGGGCACGCGGTCCTGCCTTGCGGAAAACGGGGCGAGCACGGCGTGCGGCTCGCTTTGGTACCAGTAGGCGACGGTGGAGATGTCGTCCTCGCGCTCGTAGAGCTTGATGTCGTCGTTGCCGAGGTCCTGGAACGTCACGCGCAGGTCCTCCTTGAACGAGATCGGGTCGGGAAGGTGCCACCTGTAGAGGCTGTGCCTGGGCAGCGCGTCGTCGTTGGTCGCGAGCATCGGGTTCGGGTTCGGCTTGCCCGCGCTGAAGCGGTCACGCGTGGCGTCGCGCGTCGAGCGGTACGGGTAGCCGGCGAACAGCGTGTTGAAGCACTGCGCCTCGGGCAGTGCGTGGGGCGGCCTGTCGAGGAAGGCCCAGGCACCGCCGAAGTAGTCCTCGGCTCCCGTCGAGGTGACCGTGGGGAACTCCTCGTCGCCGTCGAGGAAGAACTTCATCTCGCCCTCGCCCCACCAATAGCGCTCCAGGGCGCACAGGGCCATGTAGGTGCCGACGTAGTAGCCCTTGCCACGCACGCCGTCGAGCACGGTGTAGTCGACGCCCCTGCGAGTGCTGCGCTCGCGGTTAAAGCGGGCGTGGAAGTACATGGCGTCGTCCGGCACGTCGGTGAGCGCGTAGTTGAACGTGTAGAAGATGTACTTAATGAACCCGGGGTGCTCGCTCGTAAGCGTGACCTTGGCGTGCTTCCTGAAGGGCATCTCGAAGTAGCAGTTCATGCCGCCCGTCGGGTTCACGCAGATGGGCATCGAGTTGACGATGGCGCGCTCACCGAAGCCGTTGCAGAAGAAGTCGCCGACAGGGCACTCGACCGAGGGGGTCTCCTCGTCGTCCCAGTAGAAGCGCAGCACGAGGTCGCGCATGACGAAGCTGCCGGCGGCGGTCTTGTCGGGGACGGTCATCCAGATGTGGCGGATGATGCCGGGGCCCTCGATGTCCGCGAGCGTGATGGTCTCGCCGGACTCAAGGGGCACGCAGCACGAGCCCTTGCGGCCGACGCCGAGGTGGCTGGCCGACATGGCGGCGCGGCCCTTCTCGCCCGTGATGTTCTCGGGGGTGATGGCGCGGCTTTCCTCACCGCCGTGCATCCACACGTCCTTAAGGAACTCTCTCATCGTCGACCTCCTCTATTCGTCGTCTTCGCACTCGGCGGAACTGGCACCGTTCACGTAGATGATCTGCTGGCGCGCCTCGTTGACGAGGGCGTCGAAGTCGAGTTTCTCGTCGGGGCGCGCGAGCACGACCGTCATGGCGAGCGGGAGGTTGACACCCGCAATCACGTGGATCCGGTCGGAGGCGAAGCGGGAGAAGCGCTGGTTCACGCTGCCGCCGAGCGCGTCGGTGAGGACGACGACCTCGTCAGTGCCCGAAAGAGCCGCCTCGACCGCCGCGTCGAGCCCCTCGCCGTTGTCGTTCACGTAGGCGCACACGGCGTTGACGGCGTCGCTCTTACCCGTAAGGAACTCGAGGGTGTCCTTGAAGCCCTGGGCGAGAAGGGAATGGCTCGCCACAACTATCTTTCTCATTGATTCACCAATCTCTTGGGTCGAAGCTAGGCGAGGATGCCGGCGGCGGAGGCGACCATCGCGAGGACGATCACCACGAGGATGAGGGCCGTCATGCTCGCATTCTTCTTGGTAAGAAGGTAGTACGCGCTTCCCGTGATGGCGGCGGGGATCATGGCAGGCAGGATCTTGTCGAGCAGCGGCTGAATCTCCATCGAGACGTCGCCGAAGCTGAAGCTAATCGGGCAGGTGACGCCGATGACCGAGGCGATGAGGCAGCCGACCACGGTGAGGCCGAGCACGGAGGCGGCGGCAGTGAGGTTGGGAAGCTTCTCGCTGAAGTCGGTGACGAGCTTCACGCCCTGCTTGTAGCCGAACTCGAGGGCGTGCATGCGGACCCAGAAGATGGCCAAGATGAGCGCGAACCAGATGCCGGCTCCCACGGGGTTGCCCTCGATGGCCATGTAGGCGGCGATGGAGCCCATGATGGTCGGGATCATGGTCATGAGCAGGGAGTCTCCGACGCCGGCGAGCGGTCCCATGGTGCCGATCTTCAGGTCTTGGACGGCGTCCGCCGCCGCTAGGCCGTCGCGTTCCTCCATGGCCACGCAGGCGCCAAGGATGATGGCGGCGAGCCAAGGCTGGGTGTTGTAGTAGCGGAAGTGGTTGTTGAGCGCTTGCTTATAGTCCTCGTCATTCGTGTAGATCTTCCTCAGGACCGGCGAGAGGGCGTAGGCGACTGAGGCGCCCTGCTGGGTCTGGTAGTTGAAGGTGCACACGCTCATGAGCCAGCGCCAGTTCGCGTTGCGCAGGTCCTTCTTGGTGACCTTGTAGCCGGAGGGCTTGCCCTCGGCGACGGCGGTGATGTTCTCGTTTTCCATGGTTACTCATCCTCTCCGATGAAGGCGTCTGCGGAAGCGTGGGCGGCGAGCTCGGTGTCCCTCTCGGCACGCTGGTAGAACGCGATCGCGAGGGCAACGCCGACGATGGCGGCGCCGATGATGGGCACGTTCAGGAAGGCCGAGAGGAAGAAGCCGGCGAGCAGGTACTGGAAGTACTTGCCAGTGGGCATGTAACGCAGCAGCATCGCGATGCCGACGGCCGGGAGCATCTTGCCGGCGAGTGTGAGGCCGGAGAGGAACCACTGGGGCATAACCTCGAGGAGCCAGTTGACGGCGGGCTGGCCGAGGGTCACGGAGACAAAGACGGGCAGGGCGGCGCACAGGCCGAAGAGCACGGGGCAGACCCACAGGATGGCGTTCATCTGCTTGAACTTGCCCTCGTCGCAGAACTTCTGGGACTTCTCGACGACGAAGCCGTTGAGGATCTTGACGATGACGTCGAGCTGGATGCCAAGCATGCCGACCGGCAGGCCGATGGCGAGGCCCGTGTCGGAGCCCAGGGTCACGCCGTAGGCGGTGGCGATGATGGCCATCGTGCCGTAGTCGGGAATCGACGAGCCGCCGAAGCCCGCGACGCCGAGCTGCATGAGCTGGATGGTGCCGCCGATGACGAGGCCGGTCTGCCAGTCGCCCATGACGACGCCGGTGATAAGGCCCCAGAAGACGGCATAGTTGACGAAGATCATCGGGATGCCGTAGTAGTCCACGTGCTTGATGAAGGCCAGCAGGGTCAAAAGGACGACCTGCAGGATAGTGAAGTTGACCATGATCCCTCCTTAGATGAGGTCGGCGACGGAGACGGGCTTGTCGGCGGGCACGAACTGTGCCGTCACCTTGACGCCGCGGGCGATGAGCGCCTTGTAGCTCTGGACGTTCTCGGCGGAGGCATAGGCGCGCTGGGTGAGCTGGACGCCGCCCTCCTTGACAAGAGAGCCGCCGACGATCAGCGACGGGAGCTCGATGCCCGACTCGACCAGGTGAAGGATCGTCTCGGGCTCCTTGGCGATGACAAAGACCTTCTCGCGGTCGTACTTGCCCGCCGCGAAGTTCTTGAGCGCGGTCTGCTCGGAGATGATCGAGACGGCCATGCCCGCGGGGCGCGCCATCCTCATGGTGGACTTCAGGACCTCGTCGCCGGCGACCTTGTCGTCGATGACCATGACTCGGGTCGCGCCCGACACCGGGGCCCACTGCGTCACGATGATGCCGTGAAGCAGGCGATTGTCGATTCGTGCCATAACAACACTCATGTTTGCTCCTATCAAATGAAGTTTTACGTTCGGTACTGCCTCGGCGCTATCCGGATTCGCGCCGGGCAAGGGGTTATCGGATTATTGAGGACGCGCGGTCAGCTTGCGGCGGCGCGGGGAAGGTCACTCGTCGAGCAGGAGGTCCGAGGAGCCGAGGCGCTCTTCTCGCGCCGGGGCGGCGCTCACGCTTATGTAGTCGAAGACATATGCGATCTCGCTTACGGGAACCTCTACGCGATAGCGCGTCGAGATGCTCGAGAAGCTCTGCCTGAAGGACTCGATGAAATCGGCGCGTTCCTCCTCGAAGCGGTCCTGGCCAACGTAGGTCTCAATGGGGTTTCTGGTAACAAGGCGCTCGACGAGACAGCAGAGGTGGACGTAGAGCCCAATGATGGCGTTGCTGCCGATCTTCTCGCCTGTCCTGCGCTGAAGCTCGTGCACGGCGCTCTCGATCTCATGGAATAGCCGCTCCGGGTCGAGGATGGTGATGGAGCGGATGACGTTCTGCAGCGTCATGTTCGAGAGCAGCTTCTCGTGGAAAGAAGAGAGCTCGGAAGCGTCAAGCCACCTGCCAAACACGGCATCGACCTTAGAGGCGGACGCCGTCGACATGATGTCCTCGAGGGCGACGAAGGGGACGGAGGCGACCCCGGGGTCTCCCGTGCCGATGACGGCGCAGACGCGGTGCTCGGAGAAAACGGCGTCGTTCGACCCGTTCGCGACGAGCTGCTTGAAGGGCCTCGTGAGCAGGCGCGCGCCTATGGTGCGCGGGAGGCTCTGCGAGACGAGCTGGCGTATCCTCTCCGCGGCGTCGACCCCGGACTCGGAGCAGAAGACGATGGCGTCCTCACGGTTGATGCGCTCGATCACCTTGCAGTGCGTCACGCACGCGGCGGTCGCATCGCCAAGAACCTCGGCGATGGACTTGCCGCCGAGCAGCCCGACCCCGATCTCGAGCGCAAGACCGGTAGAGACGTTGTTCACCACGCCGATAGTGGAGTCGGTAACGTTCTCGAGGGCCTTATAGGCCTCCTCCAAGGAGCCCATATCGACGAGGAACACAACCCCGGTGCAGTAGGAATGGCGGTCGACGAGGCGCTGGAGCGGACCGACGATGTCCTTCAGCTGCTGGTCGTAGGGCATGTCGACCGCCTCGTACACATGCATGCCGAGCATACGGTTCGCCGCGTCGGCGATGCTCGTCGCCGTTGAGTAGCCGTGGGACAAGATGACGCAGAGCGTTCGAAGGGCCTTCGCGTCGCGAGACTCCGATGCGACGCACAGCGTCAGAAGCGTCTTCGTGAAGTGATCGAGCGAGATTCCCAGCGCCCCTTCCACGTCTGCGGCGACCTGATCGGAGACGCTCGAGGCAAACGGTAATTCGGAGGTCACGGTACCGAGGAGATGGGAGATTTGCTCCGCACAGGCAGACTTTCGCTTAGCCAGGCCGATGCCCGGCCACAACTGCAGGCAAATCTCCTGGGCCAGCAGAAAAGCGACCTTCCTCGAAAGCTCGATGCCATAAGAAGAGCCTGCGTCGGCAAGGACCGCGCCCACGATGCGCTCGAAGGCGCGCGACCTCGAGGAGGTAACGCCGCGGCCGAAGATCAAGTGATCCTCAACGCCGCGCACAGCGGAGACAGCTTGCGAGACGAGCTCGGAGACAGAGAGCTCCCCGGCGCAGAATCGCTCATCGAGAGAGCACAGGGCATCGAGCGCCTGCTCGACCGGCCCTGTGCTCTCGGCGGCATCCAGGGACGCGTCGATCAGAACGCCATCGTCGGGCTGTTGATCGATCTGCGCGGAGGAGAGGAGCCCGCTGGGAAGAAGATACGGGCGAACGACGACGTAGTCGCCCTCGCGATTGAGGAACGCTTTGGCGCAGCAGTTCGTCACGCAGGCGCGCAAGCCGGCGATGTTATCGGAAAAGTCCGCGTTCACGAGGCAACGGTATGCGCCGCGGCTGATCTTCACATCAGAACCGATTCGGCACCCCTCGCTGCGCAGGAAGCTCAAGATGAGATCCTCGCGCTCCTCGGGGGTCCGCTCCTTGAGTGAGGGGACGCGGGCACAGATGGGCATTTTGCTGTAGGCCGAGGAAACCTTCAGGTCATCGGCGGAAAGCGTCGTCGAAAGAACGAGGCGAGCGCGCGGCGCATCCTGGGAGGCATCGAGCCCGAGGGCCGTCGCAAGGCAGTGCTCCATCGCAGAGGGAGAGAGTGCCTCGATGCCGTTGACAAAAACCACACCCCCGCGCGATTTCGCGATCGACTCGTCAAGAAGCCCGTTGAACGAGGCGGCGTCCGGGACCCCGGCGCAGTCGATGCGCACATAGGAGGAGTCGCGGGACAGCAAGCCCTGGTTCTTGCCGTACTCGTACACAAGGCGAGAAAGGAAAGACTTACCGACACCCACGCCGCCGCTCAAGAGGATGGGTAGGCCAAACGGAGGGTACTGAACCGCAGCCTTGCACTGCTCGACAACGGAGCTGAGGCTCAGGTCGAAGCCCACGGCACGCGCGAAGTCGCGGTGATCGGCGATTCCCGTCGCCTGGATGAGGTCGGCGAGCGAGGCGTACTCGCTTGCAGAGAGCTTTACCTGAAAACGCTTCTGGAACGCGCGGCGATGAAAATAACGGACAGGCCTGCCCGCCACCTTAACCACAAGGCCGGCGCGAACAAGGTCGTTGAGGTACTGGCTCGCCAGACTCCTGGAGATGATGAGCGTCTCGGCGATGTCGGAGGTGGACAGACGGGCAAGGTCGTCGAGCGAGACGGCAGAGGTGAGGGCCTCGAGATGCTCGAGAATCCTGTCCCTCATGTCGACGGGTTTCTTTGCCAAGCTGTCCTGTGTGGTCTTGTCCATGACTTCTTACCTCCTCGTACAAGGAGTATAAGGGGAGAACAGAGAACGGAAGGGGGCGCGTGGGGGAATCAACAGCTCCGAGGAAAAGTCCACCACTTGAGGGGCAGAAAACAACGGTCATTGAACATTCAGGGCCGACGCTCAACACTTCGGCTCGACACTTCGCTTTGGAAAGGGCCCTGCGCGATGGTGCAGCCCTCCATCTCGCAGCACAAGTCGCCGAAGGTCGCGAGGATGCGCTCCTTCTGTTCCGTGGGCGAGACGGCTCGGTGGGCAAGGTCCTCTCAAAAGGGGTCGTCCGACGCCGCAAGACCTCGATGACCGACTACCGCCTCGAGCAAGTGGCGGATTACCTCTGCACCATCGAACTTGCCTTGGTCAAGTACGAGGCCAAGGAGAACGGTGAGACGTACAACAAGTTCTTCGGTGGTGTCGGCTCTTTCAAGAGGAACTGGCTCAAGCAAGCCCGCAGCAAGCGGATATAGGTGGTTCCATAGCCTCGTAGGGAACGGCCATCTCTCCTCTGGCGAGGAACCCCGGGCGACGTGCTTCGAGCGGCGGAAGCTGAAGCGCAAGCAGAAGCAGCGCGGGCATTGATCGGTGCCGACATGGGCCCAGACGTGAACAGTGCTGCGTCCCCTGTTCACGGGGCGCGAAACCGCAAAGGTTGCACAGAGGTTGCAAAATAAGAAGCCTCCGACCTGTTTTCGCAGGTCAGAGGCTTGAAATCAACGAATATCGTTTATTCCCACTCGGTGGTTATAGTTTTGCCGTCTCGTCACTCCAGTTGCACCCAGTTTTCGGCGGCATCTCGAAGTGAGTGCCGCTGAATGACGCGACGTCGCGTTTCATCGGCTTCGGGGACAAAAGCTGGGACAACTTCAAAAACCATTTTCAAACTCAGAGTATTGAGTTTTTATTTTTGTCCCAAGGGGCACGGAGAGCCGCCTTTGGAGGCTCGATATCGCCGAAAAACGCCCGTTTTGAAACTCAACCGCCTTTGAGCCTGCAAACCACCAGCTTCAACAGTAAGTGAGTCGACGCGGGTGGCTTACGAGCCGTTCACAAAACCGCAGGCCACAGGTCTTTGTCAACGATAAGCAAAGTGAATAGTCTCAGGTGGCTTGCCCATGAGTTGGCGTAAGCCTGTTTAGCAAAAGGCTAATCGGACACGACAGGCCGCCCGCATGGCGACGGCGTTTCCCGTGCGGGCACAAACAGCCCTGCGTGCCCTGTCGCGCGATATCCCAATGCGACGTTCAGAACCCTACCCGCCAAGCAGCCACCTCGCGAAATTCAGCACGAGCACGCCCTCCCGGGTATGGGGCTCATGCCTCGTGCGAGTGATGAGAATCTTCGGGAATGCATCCCCGATGGATAGAATCGGCGCAATCTCCCTCTCGAGCGTCGAATCGGCGCCGATATCGTCGCTCACATACACTTTCCTTCCCGGTTTCGAAACTTGGAAGGCAGTATGCGCAAGGATGCGTCGAGGTGCGATCCCAGTCGTACCATGCCAGCAGAGATGTCGAGGCACATTCGTTCATGCTGCAATGCGGGCATCGGAGATGAAAAACAGCCCGTCGGGTAGTCATGGGCGTGCGGGAGCCCGCATCAGTAACCTGCCTCCTCGGTTGTCCCTTCTTTGCATGGTCGTCTACATAAAGGAGGAACCAGCCATGCAGATCAGCATGCTTGCCCTTCTTGGGTCACGGACCGGGGAGGCGAGGGCCTCCGTCGGGACCGCCCCGAGCAACCGGCATATCCAAGGAATGACAAGGCTCGATCGCTGTGCTGGTCAGGATGCCGAAGCGGGCCGTCCGCCAATCGGAATGCGGGTCAGGATGCTGCAACGTGATTCCAGCTGCAGGATACGGCTCCTTTGCGGTTGCCGCAAAACCTGCTGGCAACATTCTTACTATCCGAATGATGTACGCATCCCTTGGGATCGTTTCGCCTGACCAGGGCCATCTTCAGCGCCTCATCGGCCAGCTCGGCAGGCGCCTCTTCCACGCGTAATAGCCCTGGCGGGTCACCTATGCAACCAAAGATACAAAAGGAATCGAATGGCCAGAGAGGATTGCCCTTTCCGATGGTCGATTC
>ERZ835762.64-NODE-64-length-137225-cov-15.336568_pt1 | contig 137225 bp, 151 predicted proteins | sample MGYA00519687_ERZ835762 | MGnify/ENA primary metagenome ERZ835762 (study PRJEB31850, sample SAMEA3708783) | human gut metagenome | biome: human gut; feature: human-associated habitat; material: faeces | place: China | collected 2014 ... | reverse complement strand
TATCATTTTGGTGCAAGCGTGATTCATGGGCAGCGTAGCAATATTTTGCGCTTACAATTGAACTGAACGGTAGCTTGTCTCCATTCCGCCAGTTCATATGGGGTAGCAGGTAACGTGGCCAGCAATGGCAGTTCTTCATCGCGGAAGAGTTCATACCTGCTCCCCTCTTTCTTTTGGAACGGGCGATGACTGAAATCTTCCAGTTTCTGCCGGATTGCCTGATTTAACTCACCGAGAGAAAAGAACTGTTCATTCCGTAGCGCTGCAGTGATCCATGTGGAAATGTTTCTTACACTGCCCTCGGCATTAGGCTTATCCTTTGGAGAACGGACGCGTGCTGGAATAATGGCGGTGCCATAGTGTTCTGCCATTTCCTGGTATACGGAATTGATCCGTGGATCATTCCAGCTTTTATTATTATGATCCACAGCAGTGCGACAGTTGTCTGGCACGAGGATCTTTGCAACACCGCCAAAGTACTCGTACATGTGGACGTGTGCTGCAATCCATGACGCTTGTTTCTGATCCATAAAGGCTTCTACGTATGGATACTGACTGTAGGTCATAACACCCACGAAAATCTGGGCATCCAGAATTTCACCGGTATCTGGGTCGATGATGTGCGCCGGATCACCTGCCCAGTCGACCTCGACCTGCTCTGCGGGCTTGCGGTTGATATGCATAGTGGCGCGGCGCTTCTGCTCATCCTGCTTGATGTAGTAGCAGAACTGAGAGTACATAAGTGTATTACAGGTGTTGACACTCTACCGTAACGCATGTGCTCATGACGAACGTCTCTACAATGTGTGGTCTTAGCCCATTTTGCTGCCTGCTATGTAGCAAAACATGAAATGTGCTACATGATAAGCAGCAGTCAAATCGTCACGCATACTCTATAATATAAATGTAGAAAAGACTGCACATGGAAAGGAACGATGATGACGAGCAAAGGAGAAAAAAGTTAGAAAAAGGAGTGTACAGGGCTGATTTATTTTCCGACTTGTGATATATTGAATCTGTTCTGCGTATATTTTATGAGAAAAAGAAGAAATTCAGCAGAAATATTTTTACAAGGGAGCATACATGGATCAACTATACTGTATTTACCGAAGCATTGAAAAAAGTATTTGCTCAACAATTTCTGCATCCTTTCCATCGGCATGTATTGTTTCTTTTCTGGCATTTATAAGCTATATGGTGCTCCGGCTGTTTTTTAGTCTGCATAAAAACAGGTCAAAAAATTTTTCGGGTGTTTCCGGTATGGTTTATCAGGGCGTTTGGACTGCGATATTTATCTTTTACACATATATGGTATTGTTTCGTACCTGGATTGCAAGGAAACGTTGGGAAGATCCGTTAGACAAGATATTTGGAGGCTGGGGCTTATATACCGAAAAAGGAAACCTTACCACAGAGGCGATTGAAAATGTGATGCTTCTTTTCCCGTTTACGTTTCTTTTGGGGATACTTTTGAGAAAACGGTGGAAAAAGTATTCGCCGGGATCAGCTTTCCGGTATTTGGCACTCAGCGGTTTCTTCATGTCTTTGACCATTGAAACAGTGCAGCTGTTACTGAAACGCGGAACATTCCAGTTTTCAGATCTTTTCTATAATACGACAGGTGGAATATTAGGAGGAGCTTTCTATTTGACAATACGAAGGCTGAGGTTTAAAATATGCGCATGCAAATGGCAGTCAAAACATAAAAAATGAAAGCTCAGGATGCTTTTCAGTGTCAATTAAGGAGAAAGAAATATGTGTGGAATCGTTGGATTTATAGGAAATCATCAGGCGGCCCCGATCCTTCTGGACGGATTATCAAAACTGGAATACAGAGGCTATGATTCGGCAGGTCTGGCTGTCCGGGATGGAGACGCCCCGGTTCAGATCGTAAAAGCAAAAGGGCGCCTGAAGGCGCTGGCAGAGAAGACGAATGACGGAGAGGCCTTAAAGGGCACCTGCGGTATCGGGCACACCAGATGGGCGACTCATGGAGAGCCTTCGGAAACCAACGCTCATCCTCACTGCTCGGATGATGGAAATGTAGTAGGCGTCCACAACGGAATTATTGAGAATTATCAGGAGCTGCGTGATAAGCTGGTAAAAAAAGGATATACCTTTTATTCTTCAACCGATACGGAGGTCGCTGTAAAGCTGATTGACTATTACTATAAAAAGTATGAGGGAACTCCCGTTGATGCGATCAATCATTCTATGGTGCGGATTCGGGGCTCCTATGCTCTGGCAGTGATGTTTAAGGAGTATCCGGGAGAAATTTATGTGGCCAGAAAGGACAGCCCCATGATCCTGGGAGTCACGGACGGCGAGTGCTATGTGGCTTCTGATGTGCCTGCGATTTTAAAATATACGAGAAATGTATATTATATCGGAAATATGGAGATGGCCCGCCTGAAGGAAGGGCAGATTACCTTTTACAACCTGGATGGGGATGAGATAACCAGGGAGATGACGCAGATCGAATGGAATGCGGAAGCGGCTGAAAAAGGCGGTTTTGAGCATTTCATGATGAAGGAGATCCATGAGCAGCCGAAAGCAGTTACAGATACCCTGAATTCTGTTTTGAAAAACGGCCGTCTGGATCTGACGGAGATGGGGCTGACAGAGGAAGAGATCTGCGCCATATCCCAGATTTATATTGTGGCCTGCGGCTCTGCGTATCATGTAGGGGCGGTGGCTCAGTATGTGATGGAGGATCTGGCAGAGATCCCGGTCCGTGTGGATGTGGCTTCCGAATTCCGTTACAGAAAACCTCTTCTGGATAAAAATGGGCTGGTGATCGTAGTGAGCCAGTCCGGAGAGACGGCGGACAGTCTGGCCGCTCTCAGGGAAGCGAAGGAATATGGGGTAAAGACCCTTGCGATTGTAAATGTGATCGGTTCTTCCATTGCCAGAGAGGCAGACCATGTGTTTTACACCATGGCGGGGCCGGAGATTGCCGTTGCAACGACAAAGGCCTACAGCACCCAGCTGATCGCCGTTTACTGTCTGGCTCTCCAGTTTGCCCTGGTGAGGAAAAAGCTTTCAGAGGAAAAGTGTGCAGCGCTGATCGCAGAGCTGCAGTCTCTGCCTGGGAAGATGGAAAAAATCCTGGAGGATAAGGAACGGATCCAGTGGTTTGCATCGAAATACGCAATGGCAAAGGATGCGTTCTTTATTGGAAGAGGGATTGATTACTCAGTTTCCCTGGAGGGAAGCCTGAAGCTGAAGGAGATTTCCTATATTCATTCGGAGGCTTATGCGGCAGGGGAGTTAAAGCACGGAACCATAAGCCTGATCGAGGACGGTACGCTGGTGATCGGAGTGCTCACACAGAGCCAGCTTTATGAAAAGACGCTGTCCAATATGGCCGAGTGCAAAAGCCGGGGGGCCTATCTGATGGGCTTGACTTCTTATGGAAAATATGATATAGAGGATGCGGTAAATTTTGCGGTATATGTGCCCAGAACCGATGAACATTTTTCTGCCAGTCTGGCAGTGATCCCTCTTCAGCTGCTTGGATATTACGTCAGTGTGGCAAAAGGATTGGATGTAGATAAGCCGAGAAATCTGGCAAAATCTGTTACGGTAGAGTAAAGGGCGCAGATCCGATTACAAAGAAGATTGAGAGAAGCTGGGAGTGATTGCGGCTGCCATGGAATTTGTTTGTAAAATACAACCGATGCCAGAATGACGATTATCCGTAGAAAGAGCCGCATTGTCATACCGCTGTGCGTCTTTAACAGATGTATATTGGGTCAGATATAAGGGCGAGAGGGTTAAATTTGATGAGATCAATTTATATGATAATCATCTCAGCAATACCTTTATGGATATTGCATTGAGAGGAAGACAATATACTGTGCAGAATGAATATCTGGCAAGAGATCTTTCTACCAATGGTTGTTTTCCTAAGGCATGGCAGCGGTCTGACCATAGGTTCAGGTTGCTGAAAGACGGAGGAGAGGATGCGGTAAACAGGGAAATTCTTGCCAGCAGTATCAGCGACAATATTACATCAAAGGCATTTTCTATTGCATCGGCAGAGGCATTTAATATATATGTCTTAAATCATGATCGTGATTTAAAGAAATGTATTTTGTCATTAGACTCCCACAATTATTACATGATGAATATAATGGATTATTTGACAGGGAATACGTCCTGTGAAGCTTCACAAGCTGATGGATTTTAACCGTGCATTTTATTCATATGATACTTTGGATGGAGCAAACTGTCAGACTGTATTTGGGGAAAAAATGACGCAGAAAGAGGCTGCAGTTCAGGCAGTAAAGAAGATTGGGCTGAATCAGATCAGCGAAATCCCGAAAGGTATTTTTGGGCTGCTGCCGGAGTATAAAGGTATGTTTGAAAGGCGGTATGGGCTTCTGCGGGAATTATGAGGTGTATGGAGATTAGTTTTGCCCCCTCCCAACCGGCTCCGAACGAATCGGAACCCCGGCTGTGAGGGGGCGTTTTTATTTACAGCTTCCAGATATCCCTGTTATACTCCTCAATGGTCCGGTCTGAGGAGAAGTATCCTGCCCGGCTGATATTTACCAGCATTTTCTTCGCCCAGGAGGCCCGGTCCTCATAGTCCGAGAAGGCCTTTTCCTTGGTACGGCAGTAGGCGGCAAAATCAGGGAAGGTCATGAACCAGTCCTTATTTAAAAGCTCATTGTAAAGGCGTTCCAGATTTTCCTTATCGCCCACAGCAAGCATTTTCTTACTGATGATAAAGTCTACGGCCTCCTTTAAGGCAGGGGAGTTTTCATAGTAGGATCTGGAATTATAGTCCCCTCTCTTATAGCGGCGGATGACCGTATCGCTGGAGTCGCCGAAGATATAGATGTTGGAGTCGCCTACCAGCTCGTGGATCTCCACATTGGCTCCGTCATCCGTTCCCAGGGTGACGGCTCCGTTCAGCATGAATTTCATATTTCCCGTGCCGCTGGCTTCCTTGGAGGCCAGGGAGATCTGTTCGGAGATATCGCAGGCCGGGATCAGCTTTTCTGCCAGAGTCACGTTGTAATTATTTACCATCACTACATTTAAGCAGGGGCTTACCTCAGGATCCTCCTTTATGATCTGCTGCAGGCAGAGGATCAGATGGATAATGTCTTTGGCGATCACATAGGCAGGCGCAGCCTTTGCACCGAAGATGGCCGTGATGGGAGTAGTGGGCTTATGGCCTTTTTTGATCTCCAGATATTTGTGGATCAGGTACAGGGCGTTTAACTGCTGGCGCTTGTACTCGTGAAGGCGCTTGATCTGGATGTCAAAGATGGAATTGGGATTGATTTCCAGTCCCTGTGTTTCCTTTAAATACTGTGCCAGCTCTGCTTTTTTCTGATCCTTAATGGAAAGCAGGCGGTACAGGTGCTTTAAATTGCAGGAAATGGCAGGCTGATCCAGTTTTTTCAGTTCATCTGCATCCCTTTTATAGCCTTCCCCGATAAAGCTGGTGATAAAATCAGAGAGCTGTGGATTGCAGTGGAGGAGCCAGCGGCGGAAGGTGATCCCATTGGTTTTGTTATTAAATTTTTCAGGATAGATTTTGTAAAAATGGTTCAGCTCCGTTTCCTTTAAAATATCGGTGTGCAGAGCGGCAACTCCGTTTACGCTGAAGCCGTAGTGGATATCAATGTGGGCCATGTGAACCCGGTCGTCCTTATCAATGATATAGACGGAAGGATCGTCAAATTTACGGCGTACCTTGTCATCCAGCACCTCCATAATGGGGATCAGCTGGGGCACCGCCTCCTTGAAAAATTCCATGGGCCAGGTTTCCAGGGCCTCAGCAAGGATAGTGTGGTTGGTGTAGGCGCAGGTGCGGCTGACGATTTCAATGGCGTCGTCCATTTCCATGCCATGCTCTGTGGTCAGCAGGCGGATCAGCTCCGGGATTACCATAGTAGGATGGGTGTCATTGATCTGGATGACAGCATAGTCGGGCAGGTCATAGAGAGTGGAGCCTTTTGCAGCGGCCTCTTCCAGGATCAGCCTTGCGGCGTTGCTTACCATGAAATACTGCTGGTAGATGCGCAGGATCCGTCCCTCCCTGTCGCTGTCATCGGGGTAGAGGAACAGAGTCAGGTTTTTGGCTACATCCGTTTTGTCAAAGGAAATACCGTTCTCTACAATGGATTCGTCCACGGATTCCACATCAAATAAATGGAGATGATTGGTACGGCCGTGATAGCCTGTTACCGCGATATCGTACATGCGGGAGGTAAGGGTGAAATTTTTATAGGGAACCTGATAGGTCACATCGGTTTTTGTAAGCCAGGAGGCGTTTTCAATCCAGGGATTGGAAGCCTCCTCCTGTTTATTATCCTTAAAGAGCTGCTTAAAAAGGCCGAAGTGATAGTTCAGCCCGATGCCGTCGCCGTTTAAGCCAAGAGTGGCAATGGAGTCCAGAAAGCAGGCTGCCAGACGTCCCAGGCCGCCGTTTCCTAAGGATGGCTCTGGCTCTGCTTCCTCGACTGCTGCCAGAGATTTGCCATTTTCTTCCAGAATCGCCTTTACGTCATCATAAAGGCCCAGATTGATCAGGTTGTTGGAAAGAAGCTTTCCGATGAGAAATTCAGCAGAGATATAGTACAGCTTTTTCTTTCCGGCGTTTTCTTCCTTTTTTGCAGCGGCCTGCTGGGAAATGGCAAGAAGGGCTGTATAGAGTTCTTTATCCGTACAGTCGGCGATCGCCTTGGGACAGGCGGTGCACAGTGCTGTTTCAAGTTCTTTTTTTGTCATATCAGATCCATCCTTTCTGCTCGGTGCAGGAGTTATTTATATTACAGTTATTCTATCAGATGGCTTGGAAAAAATCTTGCAGAATGATGGGAGAATATAGTACAATACGATCAAAAGGAGGTGGAAGGCTGTATGGAGGAGGGAGAAGGTATAAAGCAGGAAACGTACCATGAAACAAAGAAGCACGGACGGCGTAATTTTCCGTTTAATATATATCCCTGTTCCATTCCGGGGGATTTTCGGAATGTGGCCCTTCACTGGCATGAGGAGATGGAGATTATTTCCATAAAAAAGGGCCGGGGAAGGGTCGTGGCAGACCGGATCGTTTATGAGGTGGAGGAGGGGGACGTGATGGCTGTTTTTCCCGGCCAGCTCCATTCCATTTACGGCGTGGACGATCAGAGGATGGATTATGAAAATATTATATTCAGTCTGTCCCTTCTGATGGGGACAGAGGAGGATCTGTGCACGGAACGCTACCTCCTTCCGCTTGTCCGGGAACAGGTGAGAGAGCCGCTTTTTATGCGGAAGGGAATGAAGGGATATGAGGCCTTTGACGGGTGTATCCGGACGCTGGACCGTGTATCAGAGGCGAGAGGGAGCGGATACCAGCTGGCAGTAAAGGGGCATCTCTACAGTTTCCTTTATCTGGCGGTTCAGTCGGGCCTTACGCTGCAGGAAAAAAGGCCCGGACGGGCCAGAGAGCGGATTAAGCAGGTGTTGGGATACATTGAAGAGCATTATGGAGAGGAGCTTGATATCAGTCAGGCTGCCGGGATGTGTTTTTACAGCCAGTCCCATTTTATGAAATATTTTAAGCAGTATACCGGACAGTCCTTTGTGAATTATCTGAATGATTACCGCCTTTCCCGTGCAGGCGGATTTTTAAGGACGACCGGAGATACGGTGACAGAGATCGCAGGCCGGTGCGGCTTCGACAATCTGTCCTACTTTAACCGCCTGTTCCGCAGAAAGTACGGCATGACGCCAAAGGAGTACCGGGAGTCTTAAAAGCGTTCAAAGAGGGACTTTGCCGCCCGGAGTGCGGATGGCTTAAAGCGGTTAAAAATTCAAAACAGAGTATCAATATGCATATGACAGTAAAATCAAGGGGGATATTTTATGCGTGAATGTGGAATTTTGCTTCCTGTGGCAAGCCTGCCCTCCAGGTATGGCATCGGAGCCTTTTCAAAGGAAGCATATGAATGGATCGACAGCTTGAAACAGGCGGGACAGAGCGTCTGGCAGGTCCTTCCCTTTGGGCCGACCGGATATGGGGATTCTCCGTATCAGTCCTTTTCCGCGTTTGCGGGAAATCCATATTTTATTGATCTGGAGCAGCTCATTCAGGAGGGCCTTTTGACAAAGGCGGAGTGCGATCAGGCTGATTTTGGGGATTCCAGGCGGTATATTTCCTACGACCGGATCTATGAAGAGAGGTTTCCCTTGCTTAAAAAAGCCTATGAGCGCTGGAAGGAGGGACTGGCCGGGAAAGAAGCTTTGCAGGAGAAGCGGGATGTGCTGGAGCAGGTACACCGCCTGGCCTGTGAAACGCTGAGGACGGAAACGCGGGAATACTGCTTTTATATGGCTTTGAAGGATCATTTCCAGTCAAAAAGCTGGAATCTCTGGGAGCGCGGGATCCGTCTTAGGGAGCCGGAGGCGCTGAAAGCCTACGGCAGCCTTCTCACCGATGAGATCGGGTTTTATGAGTTTCAGCAGATGAAATTTGAAGCGCAGTGGACATCATTAAAAAACTATGCCAATGAACAGGGGATCCGGATCATCGGCGATATTCCCATCTATGTAGCTTTTGACGGCGCGGACAGCTGGTGCCATCCGGAGCTGTTTCAGTTTGATGAGGAAAATCTGCCAAAGGCAGTAGCGGGCTGTCCGCCGGATGCCTTTGCAGAGACGGGGCAGCTTTGGGGAAATCCTCTTTATGATTGGGGATATCATGAGAAAACCGGCTATGAATGGTGGATCCGGCGGATGGAATACAGCCTTCGTATGTATGACGTAGTGCGGGTCGATCATTTCAGAGGCTTTGAAGCCTATTATTCCATTCCCTACGGCGATGGGACAGCAGAGTTCGGACACTGGGAAAAGGGGCCGGGAATGGCACTGTTTCAGGCGCTGGAGGCGCACTTTGGGGATGAGCTTCCGGTGATCGCAGAGGATCTGGGCTTTCTTACCCCGGAAGTTTATGAGCTTTTGGAGAAAACAGGATTTCCGGGGATGAAGGTTTTGGAGTTTGCCTTTGATGATTCGGAGGAAAGCGGCTACCTTCCTCATAATTATACGGAAAACTGTGTGGTTTATACCGGAACCCATGACAATGATACGCTTACAGGATGGTTTGATTCCATGAGCAAAAAGAACCGCAGCTTTGCCAGAGAGTATACGGGAAGCCGCCGGGTTCCAAAGAAGGAGCTTCACTGGCAGTTTATCCGTCTGGCTCTGGCAAGTCCTGCCGGACTGGCTGTCATCCCCATTCAGGATTATCTGGGCCTTGGCACAGAGGCGCGGATCAATGAGCCATCCACGTTAGGGAAAAACTGGAAATGGAGGCTTCTTCCGGGAGAAGTGGAGGAAGGTTTGATTGAAAAATGCCGCAGGCTGGCAAAGATTTACGGCAGACTGGCAAAAGACAGTTGAGTTAATAAAATCTTCTGATTATAGTCGGTAAAAATTCATGTATTTTTATCTGTTTTCTGATAAAATGAAAGTAAGAATAATCAGGAGGTGGCAGCTATGAAGAAGGAAATGAAGCAGAAACGAACAGGATGTTACGGCAGACGGAATCGTTTTATTTTAGGAGCGGCAGCAGGCCTTCTTCTGGCAGCGGCCCTTCCCTTTGGAGCGCTGGGCGCAGAAAAAGGCTGGCATACGGTGGACGGAGCAGAGCGCTATGTGGATGAGACCGGCAGCATTGTCACCAAACAGTGGAGAAACCGGGACGGAAAATCCTATTATCTGGATGAAAACGGTGAGATTGTAACGGATACCTGGATTCAGGGAACCTGGCATGTGGATGAAACCGGAGCCATGGAAAAGGAAAACTGGATCTATGAGGACGGTTCCTCTCAGATGGCGGAGGGCTGGTACTACCTGGGCCCCAGCGGAAAGGCGGAGAAGAATGACTGGAAAAAGCTGGGAGACGTTCGGTACAGCTTTGACAGTCAGGGACGGATGCGGACCGGGTGGCATTATGAAAACGGAGATATTTATTATCTGGGAGATAAAAACCAGGGCTATACCCAGAGCGGCTGGCGTTATCTGGAAAGCGACGGGAGGAAGCGGCCGGAAGAGGGCTCCATTTCCAAAGCCCTGTCTCCCGGAGAACCCGGCGGCCAGTGGTATTATTTTAATTCTTCGGGAAAGGCCAGACGGGCAGAAGAGGGTGCTTATAAGGAAAGCGAGATCGACGGTCATCGGTACTATTTTGATGTTAACGGCGTGATGGCGACCGGATGGCGCTGTGTGAGGGAGCAGGCAAAGCCGGGAGACGGCACAGGCATCAGCCGCTTTGTGTATCTGGGCGGAAAAGACGAAGGAATGCTTAAAAACCAGTGGCTTGAAACAGAGGAACGGCCCTGGGACAGCCCGGAATGGGAACAGGCCTTATCAAACGAAGCCCGCCGTGCAAAAAATGCTTCTGAGACGGCACAGACAAAGGAAGATAGGACGCGCCGTTTCTATCTGCAGCATGACGGTACTCCTGCTTTTTTATCAGCAGATGCCGTGCAGATCTGGGATGCAGTGACAAAGCTGGATGGATCCTATTATTTCTTTGATTCCTACGGGGTACAGCAGAGCGGGCTGATCCGCATGACCTCAGGAGGGAAAACCGAGACGGCCTGGTTTGATCCGGATAAGGACGGCGTCCTTTTGACAGGAAAAGCAGAAGCCGTAAAGGATAAAAACGGCAAAACATTTGCCTTCTGTGCAGAAACCTCAGGCTCCTTAAAGGGAACCGGGGTAAACGGAGAAAAGGACGGCTTTCTTTATTATAACGGCCTTCTGGCGGCTGCTCCGAAAGGAACCGGCTATGCGTCCTTTAAGATCGGAGACAGAATCTGGACGGCGGATGAAAAGGGGCGGATCCAGACAGAGGATAAGATGAGAAAGGCAGAGACAGCACCGATTCCGGCAGCAGGCTGGGAGATATCGTATGTGAGATAAAGAGGTTGCCAAACATATCCTCATCTGCTATACTTGATACACAAAAAATATAAATAAATCCGGCAGGAGCCGCCCGCTGCGGCGGCTCTTTCCGGATTTAAATTGCTCTAAAAATGAGGAGACCCCGGCTGTTTTAAGCCGGGGCAATTATGAAAAATCTATGTGCAAATATACCAGTAAGCAATGCGAAAAACATGATTTGTTTATACAAAAAGTATAAGAAAAAGATATGAACGGATTGTGAACTAAATGTAAATAGATTATGAATCAAAGGGGATTTTTTAAAAGAGATCTCTGGGGTAAAGAGGGAGAGAAGATGGATCAGGAATTAAAGAGAAAAACGCTGGTGATTGGCCACAGAAATCCGGATACGGATTCAATCTGCTCGGCTGTATGCTATGCCAATCTGAAACGGGCAGTAACAGGAGAGGAGTACATTCCTGCCAGGGCGGGCCATGTGAATGGGGAAACAAGGTTCGTGCTGGATTATTTCGGCATGGAGGAGCCTGCTCTGGTGGAGGACGTACGGACGCAGGTAAGGGATATTGAGATTCGAAAGACAAAGGGCGTTGCGGACAACATTTCCCTAAAACGGGCCTGGAATATCATGCAGGAAAATAACGTGGTCACCATTCCGGCCGTGCGGGAGGACGGCACCCTGGAGGGACTGATCACCGTAGGCGATATTACAAAGACCTATATGAATATTTATGACAGCAGTATTCTGTCCAAGGCCAATACCCAGTATTCCAATATTATTGAGACCCTGGAGGCAGATCTGGTGATCGGTACGGCAGACGCTTATTTCAGCCAGGGAAAGGTGCTGATCGCGGCAGCGAACCCGGATCTGATGGAGTTTTACATTGAGCCCCATGATCTGGTGATCCTGGGAAACCGGTATGAATCCCAGCTGTGCGCCATTGAAATGGGTGCAGACTGCATCATTGTCTGCGAGGGAGCCGGAGTGTCTATGACCATCAAAAAGATTGCTCAGGAGCGGGGCTGTACGATCATTGCCACAACCTATGATACCTATACGGCGGCCCGTCTCATTAACCAGAGCATGCCCATCAGCTATTTTATGACGAGAGAGCACCTGATTACCTTTGAGAGTGATGATTATATTGACGAGATCCGGGACGTTATGGCGAATAAACGTCACCGGGATTTCCCGATTCTGGATAAGGATGGACGTTATCTGGGTATGATTTCCCGAAGAAACCTGCTGGGAGCCAAGGGAAAGCGGGTTGTGCTGGTGGATCACAATGAAAAGAACCAGGCAGTAGCCGGGATTGAAAATGCAGAGATCATGGAGATTATTGACCACCACAGGCTGGGAACCATCCAGACCATGTCTCCTGTATTTTTCCGTAATCAGCCTTTAGGCTGTACGGCTACCATTATTTACCAGATGTATCAGGAAGCCGGAGTAAAGGTGGAGCCAAAGATCGCGGGCCTTCTGTGCAGCGCCATTGTGTCCGATACCCTGCTGTTCCGTTCGCCTACCTGTACGCCCATGGATGAGATGGCGGCCAGAGCTCTGGCAGGGATTGCAGGAATTGAAATCGAAAAATATGCCATGGAGATGTTTGGAGCGGGAAGCAATCTGAAGGGAAAGAGCGACGAGGAGATTTTTTATCAGGACTTTAAGCGTTTTACCTCAGGAAAAATTGCCATCGGCGTTGGCCAGATCACCTCTTTAAACGGAGATGAGCTGGAAAGCATCCGCCCAAGGGTTATCCATTATATGGAAAATGCCAGACAGGAAAACAGTCTGAATCTTGTATTTTTCATGCTGACAAATATTTTAACCGAATCGACAGACCTGATCTGCGAAGGAAACGGAGCGCTGCAGCTGGCGGAAAAGGCCTTTCATACAGAGCCGGATGAGTCCGGAGAACAGACAGAGCCTCTGGTACGTCTGCCGGGAGTGGTATCCAGAAAGAAGCAGCTGATCCCGGCGCTGATGCTGGCAGAGCAGGAGTAAAGGAAAGGACGGTATTTTTATGAGCAAAGAATACTGGAAGCCGGGCAATATGCTTTATCCGGTGCCCGCAGTGATGGTGAGCTGCGCCAGGGAGGGAGAAACTCCCAATATTATCACCGTAGCCTGGGCAGGCACGGTCTGTTCTGATCCTGCCATGGTATCGATTTCTGTGCGAAAGGAACGTTTTTCTCATAGGATCATTAAGGATACAGGGGAGTTTGTGATCAACCTGGTAAACCGCCCTCTGGTGCGGGCGACGGATTACTGCGGCGTAAAGTCCGGCCGGGATGTGGATAAGTTTAAGGAAATGCGTCTGACGCCTCAGCCCTCCCGATATATCAAGGCTCCGGGGATCGCAGAAAGTCCGGTAAATATTGAGTGTAAGGTAACTGAGGTAAAGGAACTGGGAAGCCATGACCTGTTTCTGGCTCAGGTAGTGGGAGTAACCATTGACAATCAGTACATGGATGCAAAGGGGAAATTTAACTTAAATTCCTCCGGTCTGGTATCCTATTCCCACGGTGAATATTTTGAACTGGGAAAGAAGCTGGGAAGCTTCGGATATTCTGTAAAGAAACCGGTGAAAAAGAAGAAACGCTGAAGAACAGGAGGATGTGCAGGATGAAACCCAATATTACTATGATCGGTATGCCGTCTTCGGGTAAAAGTACCATAGGCGTACTGCTTGCCAAACGTCTGGGCTTTTCCTTTGTGGATGTAGATATCGTGATCCAGGAAAAGGAAGGACGCCTTTTAAAGGAAATCATCGCAGATGAAGGAATGGATGGCTTTTTAGAGGTGGAAAACCGGATCAATGCGGGGCTGGATGTACGGCTTTCCGTGATCGCTCCTGGAGGCAGCGTGATCTACGGGGAAGAAGCCATGAAGCATTTGAAGGAGATCAGCGAGGTGGTCTACTTAAAGATGAGCTATGAGGAAATGGAACGGCGCATCGGAAATGTAGTGGACCGGGGCGTTGCCTTAAAGCCGGGATTTACGCTCAGGGATCTCTACAATGAGCGGGTGCCTCTGTATGAAAAATATGCAGATATTGTCATTGACGAGGCGGGAAAAACACCGGGAGATACGGTGGATGAGCTTCGCCAGGTGATCGAGGGAATGATGGATCAGAAGATGATCCGTATGTTCATCGAGGAGCAGGGGCGGAGGATGGATGAAAAGGACCGCCGGTTAAAGGAGCAGGAGGCAGAGATCGCCCGTTTAAAGAAGGAACTGCAGGCTGCTTTGGAGAAATAATTTCATGGAAAATACATACAGGCGGCAGACGCCGGATCTTTTAGAAAAAGTTCCGGCAGTCTGCCGCCTGTTTTTGCGTTACAGCATTTCCATATATCGGATCAGAAGATGCAGTCCGGCAAAGCCTATCACAGCAAGCAGGGATGCGATTGCCAGAGAAATCCGGAGAAATACCCGCTTATAGTACAGATACGCTCTGGCAAACTGGCTTTTGGGGCTGTCATTTGGCTCCTGACAGACCAGCTGTTTTAAGTACCGCCATCCGTAGAAGGGGATGTTCATGCACATAAAGGTATAGAACCAGTCCTCAGCTCCGTCCGGTTTTTCCGGTAAAATGGAAAAAGAGGGTTTTTTGTTCGTTTTATTCATCGCCCCGTCCTCCTGGTCCGTAGTATTCCATATTGTTCCATTTAAAACGCTCTCTGTTTAAGGAGGAGCGGAGGCGGGCCTGGCTGGACTGGATCTCCATCTGGGCCTGCTGCTCCTTTTTTGCCTCCTGCTGTGCTTCCTGTGCCTGAAGCTTTTCCCATTCCTCCGCAGTGGGAAGAGTGGAAATACGGCTGATGGCTGTCTGAAGGCGGTCCGAGAGAGCGTCTGCTTCCGGATCTCCGGTGATCAGAGAAAGCTTGTCGATGGCGTCATTCACCAGTGACTCTGCGTCCTCTCTCTGATATTCCAGTTCCTCTACCGTTTCAAGGGCCAGAAGGAAGGCGTTCTTTTTGGTGGCCTTGTCTTCTTCCAGACGCTGCTTTTCAGCCTCTTTGGCTGCTTCTTCTCTGGCTTTTTTCTCTTCTGCGGCTTTCTGCTCCTCATAGCGCCGGATCTCATCATCCATCTGGCTGATGATGGAGGTAAAATAGTCATACCGCTTTTCCGTCTGCTCTAAGAGCCGTGCCCGCTGCTCCCCGTCGTCCAACAGGGGGAGACGGGAAGTGATAGAAGCATATTCATCCTTTACCGTATAGGTATCTTCCACAGAACGGATTTCTCTGGCACAGAACGCCTCTGCTTCCCGGGTCAGCTCTTCTAAAAGCGCTGCCTGTTCCTTTTCGTGAAGGCTTTGCTGAGCCCGGAACTGAGCCGTGGTGCTGAAATAATCTTCGATCCCGTTGGTTTCATCTGCACGCCGCTCTACGGTATCGGGCTGTTCCCAGTCAAGAGGGGGGAGCCCCTGGTGGATTTCGTCCATTACATTTTTCCAGATTTTTCCTGCGTAGGTGGCTCCGTAGATTCCCGGCATATTACGGGGGATATCGTAACCCACCCAGACGGCGGCTGTGTAGTAAGGGGTGTAGCCGCAGAACCAGGTATCCTTGCTGCTGTTTGTGGTTCCCGTTTTTCCGGCAGCGGGCATATCATTTTCCAGGCCAAGTCCCCGTCCGGTGCCGTAGGGGGAGGTAAATGTGCCTTTTAAGACGTCTGTGAGCATAAAGGCAGAATCGCTGCGGTAAACCTGCTTTGCAAAAGGCGTCATATCCTTTGTGAGCTCGCTCTCTTTTTCATGAAGGATTTTCACGATGCAGGTGCGGTCATTGTATACTCCGCCGTTTGCCAGTGTGCTGTAGCCCTTTGCCATATCAACTACCCGGACGCCGTTGGTAAAGCCTCCGATGCTTAAGGAGGGCACCTGATTGTCCACATAGCTCAGCTTCTGAAATTCCATTTCTCCCAGATAGCTCAGACCGAAATCAATGCCGATATCCTCTAAGATCTGCCAGGCCACAGTGTTTAAGCTGCGGTTTAAGGCTTCTCTTACGGTAACATTGCCAAAGTAGCGCCTGCCGCTGTTGGAAGGACCCTTCTCCCATTTGTGGTCATTGACCATGCGCGTGGGATAGTATTCCCCGGTGTCAAAGGCGGGTCCGTAGTCAATGAGGGGCTTAATGGTGCTTCCGGGCTGTCTGGCGCTTAAATAGGCCCGGTTAAAGGGATCATCCGCCCCGCGTCCTCCTACAATGGCCGTTACATAGTTGGTCTTGTTGTCTACGATCACACCGGCTCCCTGAAGGGCAAATTTTCCGTTTTCCTGAAGCTCTGTAAAGCCCGAAAGACTGGCGTCGATCTGCGTCTGGAGCACAGCCTGCAGTCCGCTGTCTAAGGAGGTGTAGATCTGAAATCCGCCTGCCCGTATCCGGTCTGACTGCTCGGAGTAGGCTGTAGTATAGCGTTTGGAGTAAAGGGTGTAATCTTCTTTGTTATCAAAGGTATACTGAAATTCAAAACCGTCCATTTTCATCAGCTCCAGGGCAGCGCAGTGAATGGCATAGCTGCTCTGATAATTTTCATCCGTGCCCTCTGTTTCCTTCTGTACGATTTTTAAAGGAGAGGAGACGGCTTTTTCATAGTCTTCATTTGACAGATACCCTACCTCGTTCATGCTATTTAATACATCATCCCGTTTGTTTTTGGAAGCGTCCGGATGGGAAACCGGGTCATAGGCAGAGGGGCTGTTACTGATGCCGATCAGCACAGCCGCTTCCTCAGGGGCCAGATCTTCGGCGTGTTTTCCAAAGTAATACAGACTGGCAGCTTCAACACCGTAGCAGCGGTGCCCGTAGAAATTCGTGTTGCAGTAAAACTCCATGATATCGGCTTTGGAGTATTTCTTTTCCAGTTCGGGAGCCAGCAGGATTTCCACAATCTTGCGGGTAAAGGTGCGCTCCTGGGTCAGATATGTATTTTTGATCACCTGCTGGGTAATGGTACTGCCGCCCTGAGTCACTTCCCCGCCATGCTTGATCAGGGCAAGACCGGCCCGGAAGGTGGCGATCCAGTCCACGCCGTTATGGTTTTTAAATCTCCGGTCCTCCTGGGCGATATAACCGTTCTGCAGGTTCATGCTGATGTGGTTAATATCCATATACTGATAATGACCCGCGTTGATCAGACCGATCTGTTTTCCGTCCTTATCGTAGATTACTGTATCGGACAGCATGGAAAAATCGGAACGGTCCATCTGAGCAAGCTTGTCATAGGCAATCTCCCGGCATTTGTCAAGCTCCGGTTTGACTGCTGCGTAGAGGATCAGTCCTGCTGCCGCCATGATAAGAAAGGCAGTGGTAAAGACAGAAAGAACTCCTTTAAAAAGCCAGCCGGTGATTCCCAGAGCCGTAACCAGACGGCAGCGTGAGCCGGGAGTCTGGAGTTTTTGCTTCTTATTAATATTCATGGCGCTATACCTCCCGGATCAGAAAATGCAGAACCTCCGGCGGAATATTGAGTCCCCGGCCCTGCATCTGTGTAAATGCAGTGAGGATCCGGCTTACGTCGCTTTCCTTCATGGGTACCAGACGGTTGTCCAGAGTGGCGGTTAATACCAGAAGGATGATATAGGCTGTTTCCTCCGGATATTCGCAGACCGCACCGTTTTCTGCCACAGCTTGCCGGAGGATATCTGCAAGAATAGGTCTTAAATGGGTGATAATGGCTTTGGCAAATTTCAGATGGATGAAGGCCCGCTCCTGGCCGTCGGGGGCAGCGTTAAAGGACTCCTGACGGCGCAGCTCCTTAGAGGCTTCCAGACAGGCGTGATAGATGATCTCCATTTTACAGAAGGCATCTATGTCTGAGGCAGCGGCCAGAGCCTTTCCCTTTTCCAGAACGCGGGAATAGGCCCGCTCAATGACTCCGTCCAGAATATCATTTTTAGAGGGAAAATAATAATAGATGCTTCCTTTTCCAATGCCGGCTTTCTGAGCGATCTCACTGACCGTAATGGAACGGGTATCAGCGGTTGTCATCAGCTGCTGCATGGCATCCAGGATTTTTTCGCGTTTATTCAGATACTGCATGATGTTCCTGCTTTCTTTTAGTGTCATATGGATGGTTTTCAGAATGGTTCGAGTATAGCATATGTGATATAAAAAATCCACACTTGACCACTGGTCGAAAATATGATATTGTAAGGCAGAAACGATTCGACCAGCGGTCGAAAACACGGAAAAACCAGGGAAAACCATGGGAACGCAGCAGGAGGGGGAGTATGATCTACGCAGCCGCATACCGGCCGGAGGGTAGGAAATGCGACCGGTTCAGAGAACATATCCTGGGAAGAAGGCTTCTTGAGTGGGGGCTTTTGCAGGAATATGGGAGAACCTGGGAGGTGATAGCTCCGGAAAACGGAAAACCCTTTCTAAAAGACAGTCCAGGCGTTTTTTTTAGTATCAGCCATACAGAGGGAATGGCCGTCTGTGCGGTCTGCAGCCATCCAGTAGGGATTGATATCCAGATCCGAAAGCCCTGCAGCAAAGGGCTGGTACGGAGGATATGCTCTCCGGAAGAATACAGCTGGATTTGTGAAAAGCAGGAGAAAGAGGCAGAGAAAGCGGTGCTCCGTTTATGGACACTAAAGGAAAGCTATGCAAAGGCAGACGGCAGGGGACTTGCCTTTCCCTTTCGGCAGATTTCATTTGCAAACAGGCTGGAAAGAGAGCCGGAGCGTATTTTTTATGGGACAGCTTCCTTTGAACTTCCTCTGGATCTGGGAGATCGCCATGGTTTTACAGCAGATATCCCCGGCTGGCGCTTTTTTGAGGCCCAGCTGGGAGATGCGTATCATATAGGGGTCTGTATGAGGGATACGGATCCGGATAAAAAAGGAGCGGCAGGATGAAAATAAAGTGGATGTTGGGAATGGGAGCCGGAGCGGCAGCTTTGCTTGCTGCGGGAGAGTATGCGCTGGCGCGCTATTTTCTGCGCCGGACGCTGATGCGGGGAAAGGCGGATAATAAGCGGACCCAGAAAATGGCAGGTACGGATTGGAGCGTCTATCTGCCCTTTATGGAGGAAAACCGCCAGTGGTTTTTAAGCCAGCCCCATGAGGATGTGTACATACAGTCTGAGGATGGCTTAAAGCTTCACGGAACATACTTTCCGGGAAAGGATCCCAAACGGGCCGTGATCTGCTTTCATGGCTATACCAGCCGGGGACTGAATGATTACCCGTCCCTGGCCCGGTTTTATATGGGATGCGGGCTGGGCGTCCTGACGGTGGATGAGAGAGCCCATGGAGACAGCGAGGGTACCTATATCGGTTTTGGCTGTTTGGACCGTCTGGATGCAAAAAAATGGATGGAATACATGGCAGGGCGTCTGGGAGAGGACTGTGAGCTTCTGCTTCAGGGCATTTCCATGGGAGCCGCTACGGTGGATATGGCAGTAGGACTTGAGCTTCCGCCGCAGGTAAAGGGGGCTGTTTCCGACTGCGCCTTTACCTCCGCCAAAGAGGTATTTACCTCTGTTCTTAAGACAACCTATCATATGCCGGCATTTCCCTTAATGGATCTGTCCGACCGGATGGCAAAAAAGGAAGCCGGATATGGCCTGGATGAGTGCAATGCCAGAGATGAGGTAAAAAAGGCTAAGATCCCCATGCTGTTTATCCACGGATCAAAGGATACCTTTGTGCCCTGCTCTATGGTGCATGAGCTTTACGAAGCCTGCGCTGCTCCAAAGGATCTTCTGATCATAGAGGGAGCTTCCCATGCAGAGGCATATTATAAGGATCGTCCGGCTTATGAGGCGGCTGTAAGGAAACTGATGGAACGTGCATTTACGAAAGGGGTATGTGAGGAATGAAAACGAGAAGGGGCTGTAAGGTATATCCGCTGACCGAGGCGCAGAAGCTGCATTTTTACTGTCTGAAATACTGTCCCCAAAAGCAGGTATTAAATATCGGCTCCAGCCTGACTATTGAGATCGATCTGGACTGGGAGGTGCTGCGGGAGAGCATTAAGGAAGCGATTTCCCGCTGCGAGGGAATGCGGATCCGTTTTGCCCATGACAAAAAAGAGGGAAAAGAGTACCAGTATGTGGTAAAGGAGGATCACTCTGAGATCGGACACTTTGACTTTTGCGGCTGGAAAATGGAGGACGCAGAGGCGAAGATGAGGGAGTGGACCGAGCTTCCCTTTGAGCGTTACGATTCTCCCATGCACCGCATTGTGATGATCCGCCTTCCAAACGGCTTTCGGGGAACCTATGTGTGCGTAGACCACATGACCATGGACGCCCAGTCCCTGATCCTGTTTTACAGGGATATCATTGAAATCTACAGCCATAAGATGTTTGGAGACGAGGTGATTGCTTATCCAAAGGCCATGACCTCTTACATAAAGCAGCTGGAAAAGGATCTGGCTTATGAGGCGGGAAGTACATCCAGCCAGAGAGACCGGGAATTTTTTGAAAAGCTGATCGGCACATCGGAGCCGATCTTTAACAGCATCTACGGTCCAGGGCTTCTTGAACAGCAGAGAAAGGCTTCCGGCAACCCGGATCAGAGGGCGGCCCGCACCATTCCGGAGGATGTATCAGCCAATATTACCACTTTCCGGCTGGAACCGGAGCCGTCGGAACGGCTTTTAACGTTCTGTGAGGAACACAGGATCTCCATGACCTGCCTTCTGCTCATGGGCCTTAGAACCTATCTTCAGAAGCAGAACGGAAATGAGGATGTTTCTCTTACGACCACTATTGCAAGAAGGGCCACTCTGACCGAGAAGCGATGCGGCGGTACCAGGATCCACTGCTTCCCCTTTAGGACCATTATTTCACGGGACAAGACCTTCTTAGAGGGAATGGAGATCATCCGGGATACACAGAATCAGTATTTCCGGCACGCAAGCTACAGCCCTACGGAGTATTTTAATTACAGAAAGAAATTTTATAACCTGGAAGACGGCCTGACCTATGAGCCCCTGGCTCTGACCTATCAGCCTCTGGCTATGAAATATGAGGGGCCGGGCCTTGATAAGATGGGCGGGATCCGCTATGATACAGCCCGTTACTCCAATGGTGTGGCAGGACAGCCGCTGTATCTGACTGTGAGCCACCGCGCTCTGGACGATGGTTTGGATTTCTGCTTTGAGTACCAGACCGGTATTGTGACGCCCCAGAAACTGGAAGAGGTATACTACTATCTGTGCAGGATCATTTTCAGAGGTGTGGAGGACTGCAGCAGGACGGTAGGAGAGATTATTGACATGGTATAAAAAGAGGGAGAAAAAGGATATGTTTGAAGAGTTAAAAGAGATGATCTGTGAGTATGTAGATGTAGAACCGGGAGAAATCCGGGAGGATTCCCGTTTTGTGGAGGACTTGGGCTTTAATTCCTATGATTTTATGAGTATGGTCGGAGAGATCGAGGAGCACTGGGACGTTGAAGTGGACGAGCGGGAAGTGGTCAATGTAAAGACAGTAAAGGACGCCATGGAGTATATCCAGTCCCTGCAGCAGGCTGTCTGAGGCGGGAACGAGGAAGGAGAAGGAATGGAAGCAAATACATTACAGGAGATCATAAGCCGGGCGGCTGATTCTTACGGCAGCCAGACCGCGTTCCGCTATAAGGTAAAGCGGGAGCTTGAGGAAAAGACCTATGAAGATCTGCACAGGGATACCATGGCCTTTGGACGTATGCTGGAAGAAAAGGGGATGAGAGGAAAGCATATTGCTGTCATCGGCCCTACCAGCTATGGATGGATCACTTCATATTTTGGCGCGGCAAACAGTAAAAGTGTGGCAGTTCCCATTGATGTACAGCTTCCTGCAGAGGCAGTCTGTGAACTCCTAAACCGGGCAGATGTGGAAATGCTGGTGTTTGATGAGGTGAGGACGGATGTGGCAGAGGCTGCCGCTTCTTCCTGTCCAAAGATCCGTGAGTTTCTTTCCATCCAGTCTCTGCCTGAGCTTTTAGAGGCATACCGGGGAGAATTTTACTGTGAGGTAAAGCCGGAGGATCTGTGTACCATTCTCTTTACCTCAGGAACCACAGGAAAGAGCAAGGGCGTTATGCTGACCCACCGGAATCTGGCGGACAATGCCCTGTGTCTGGATATGAAGATCCCTCAGGGAACCGTATCCCTGACCGTTCTTCCCATTAACCATGTGTACTGTCTGACCATGGACATTATAAAGGGCATTTCCATTGGAATGATCATCTGCATCAATGATTCGATCATGCGGTTCCAGAGAAATTTAAAGCTGTTCCAGCCGGAAATCGTGCTTTTGGTGCCTATGATCATCGAATCGCTGGCAGGAAAATTAAAGGAGATCGATCCGTCTGTTCCAAAGGAACAGGCTGCAGCGGCCATATTCGGCGGAAAGCTTAAGACCATCTGCAGCGGAGGCGCTTACCTCGATCCGGACTGTATCCGTCTTTTTAAGGAGTTTGGCATCACCATTCTTCAGGGATACGGCATGACGGAGTGTTCTCCTGTGATCAGCACCAATCTGGAGTGGGAAAATAAGATCGGATCCGTAGGAAAGCTTCTGCCAAACTGCGAGGCAAAGACCGTGGATTACGAGCTCTGGGTACGGGGAAGCAGCGTGATGCAGGGATATTACAAGATGCCTGAGGAAACGGCTGCCGCTCTGGAGGACGGCTGGTTAAAGACAGGAGACTTAGGCTATGTGGACGAGGATCGTTTTGTATTCCTTACCGGCCGCAGAAAGAACCTGATCATCCTTGCAAACGGGGAAAATGTATCTCCTGAGGAGCTGGAAAATGAGCTGGGACGCAATGATCTGGTAAAAGAGATTCTGGTGCGCGAGCATGAGAAGGTCATCGAGGCAGAGATCTTCCCGGATCCGGAATATATGGAAAAGCATACGATTACAGAGCCAGAGCCGCTTCTTCAGGAGCTGGTTGACCGCCTGAATGGGTCTATGCCTGTCTATAAGCGCATTGCTAGGCTGATCGTGAGAGAAGTACCTTTTGAACGGACAGCCGCAGGAAAAATCAAGCGGTTTTAAAGCAAAACAGAATAAAGGAAAATGAATGGCCCTGTCCTCTGAGGATGGGGATTTTTCATGTTTTTTTCAGGAAATGTTTGAAATCTCCGGAATTGGGAATCCTATGAGTGTATGAATGAAGTGATGAAACTCAAAATAAGGAGACAAGCCATGGAACGAAATTCAGACTGGAATGGAAATAGACAGACGTACCGCCCGGTGATCCGGGGAGACCTCTTTTATGCAGACCTTTCACCGGTCAGGGGATCGGAGCAGGGAGGGATCCGGCCGGTTTTAGTCATCCAGAATGACACGGGAAACCGCCACAGCCCGACGGTGATCGTAGCTGCCATTACCAGCCGAACCACCAAGGCGGCGATTCCTACCCATGTAAGCCTGGATAAGACATTGTGCGGATTAAAACAGGATTCTACGGTGCTTACAGAGCAGATCCGCACCATTGACCGCAGCCGCTTAAAGGAATACATAGGGCACCTGGACCGGCGGCAGATGGGCGGTGTGGACCGCGCCATGGCAGCCAGCCTGGGGCTGGAATGGTATTTCCGGTCTGGCGGAAATATGTCTGGCAGTTATGAGATTATGGCACAAACATAACCTGAAAGAATAAAAAATATGAAAATACGGTATGTTCTATCTGATTGACTTCCGAATAAAAGGGATTATAATGACAGTTATTCCAGAAGGAAGGAGATAAGAGTATGAACACACTTGTAATTGTAATGATCGCAGCGGTATGTCTTTTGGCGGGATATACCCTGTATGGCCGTTGGCTGGCAGAAAAATGGGGCATAGATCCCAAGGCCAAAACGCCTGCCTGTGCACTGGAAGACGGACAGGATTATGTGCCTACAGACGGATGGACGGTATTCGCCCACCAGTTTTCATCCATTGCGGGGGCCGGCCCTGTGACCGGAGCGATCCAGGCCGCTGCTTTTGGATGGCTGCCCGTGCTTTTGTGGGTGATCCTGGGAGGCATTTTCTTTGGAGCAGTTACGGATTTCGGAGCACTGTATGCCAGTGTAAAGAATGAAGGAAAGTCCATGGGGCTTCTGATCGAGCGGTATATTGGAAAGACAGGGAGAAAACTGTTTCTTTTATTTTGCTGGCTTTTTACCCTGATCGTAATCGCAGCTTTTGCAGATATGGTGGCAGGTACGTTTAACGCATATACCGTGGCTGACGGAGCGGCAGTTCTTTCTCCGGCCGCACAGACCAATGGAGCGGCAGGAAGTATTTCCCTTCTGTTTATTGTATTTGCGATGATATTTGGAGTGATCCAGAAAAAACTACAGTTAAAGGGCTGGAAGAAAACGGCAGCGGGACTGGCCTGTACGGCGGCTGCTCTTGGGATTGGAATGGCATTTCCGCTGGCAGCAGGAAAGGATACCTGGTCCTATCTGACCTTTGCATATATCTTCATGGCAGCTGTGCTTCCCATGTGGCTTCTGATGCAGCCCAGGGATTATATGACAACCTTTATGTTTGCCGGCATGATCATTGGTGCTGCGGCGGGTCTGGCAGTGGCGCATCCGTCCATGAACCTCCCTGCATACACAGGCTTTAAAAATGCATCCATGGGAGATATGTTTCCTATTCTGTTTGTTACGGTAGCCTGCGGAGCTGTATCCGGATTTCACAGCCTGGTATCATCAGGAACTTCATCCAAGACCATTTCCAATGAAAAGGATATGCTGAAAGTGGGATATGGAGCAATGGTTCTGGAAAGTCTTCTGGCAGTTTTGGCCCTGTGTGTGGCAGGCGCTGCTGCAGGAGCAGACGGAACGCCTGCTGTGGGTACTCCCTTCCAGATCTTTTCAGCCGGTGTGGCAGGATTTCTGGAAATGTTTGGAATTCCTATGTATGCAGCCCAGTGCTTTATGACCATGTGTGTATCAGCTCTGGCTCTTACAAGCCTTGATTCCGTTGCAAGAATCGGCCGTATGTCCTTTCAGGAGCTGTTCAGTACAGATGATATGGAACAGGCGGAGCACTGGAGGCAGGTGGTATGCAATAAATATTTTGCAACTATGATCACATTAGCCTGCGGCTTTATCCTGACAAAGATCGGATATTCCAATATCTGGCCTCTTTTTGGAAGTGCCAATCAGCTCTTGAGCGCGCTGGTCCTCATTACGCTGTGCGTCTTTTTAAAGGTTACGGGCAGAGAAAACAGAACGCTGTTCCCTCCGCTTATTATCATGCTCTGCGTTACCTTTACCGCTTTAATTGAGCGTTCCATTGCACTTGTTCATGCTTTTGGCGCAGGAAGCGCCGTATTTATGGTAGAGGGACTGCAGCTGATCATTGCCGCTCTTTTAATGGTTCTCGGTGTGATCATCGTGTATACCTCCGGTCGTGAGCTGTTTTGGAAAAAGGAGGTTCGGGAAAAGAGCGTGGGAAAGACCGGTATTCAGGCAGGCGCATAAATGATCCAGGGGAAAAATGAGTATTTAAGAAAATAAGAAAAACGGACGGAATCCCGTTGAGGGCCGTCCGTTTTTATGGATTTGAGCTGTTCGAACGCTGGGGTCGATTCTGTTTTTCCGGCGGTGAGGATGGAAAAACAGGAAAAAATGTGCTATAGTAAGGGATGGCATCCAGAGGGTGCCGGAGAGGAGAATGTACTGTGAAAAAACAAATTTCTGTATTGACTGCACTCTTAACTGCAGCAGCCTTCGCTGTAACCGGCTGCGGCGCATCCGGCGATAACGCGGCTCCTTCCGCTTCTTCCAAGGCAGCTTCTCAGGAGGTTCCAGAGGAAACGGAACATTCAGAGGCAGAATCCACTGAGGCAGAAAATACCGGGGCAGAGACCGGATCTGAGGCGGTTTCAGAAGAGGAGAAGGAAGGTTCCGGCGCAGCCGCTGTCCGTGTGGGCTCCTTAAAGGGACCTACCTCTATGGGACTGGCCTATCTGATGGAAACTGCCAAAAACGGAGAAACTGCCAATACATATGAATTTACCATGGCAGGGAAGGCAGATGAGCTGGTAGGAAATATTGCAAACGGAAGCCTGGATATTGCGCTGGTGCCTGCCAATGTAGCCAGCGTGCTTTACAATAAGACGCAGGGGCAGGTAAAGGTCATTGATATCAATACACTGGGAGTTTTGTATGTAGTGGCTTCGGATGATTCCATTTCCACAATGGAAGATTTGAAGGGTAAAACCGTATATATGACAGGAAAAGGAACCACGCCGGAATTTGCCATGAATTATCTTCTGGCTGAAAACGGCCTTGGCTCCGGGGATGTAACCATGGAGTTTAAATCCGAGGCTGCAGAGGTTGCTTCTATATTAAAGGAAGATCCGTCTGCCATCGGCGTGCTCCCTCAGCCCTTTGCTTCAGCGGCCTGTATGCAGAATCCGGAGCTGAAAACAGTGATGGATCTGACCGAGCAGTGGGATCTTTTAAATAAGGAAGGAAAGAGCCGCATGGTTACGGGAGTTACCATTGTCCGCACCGGATTTTTAGAGGAGCATGAGGCTGCTGTGGAGCAGTTTTTAAAGGATCATGCAGAATCTGCGGAGTATACATCTGCTGAGCCTGAAAAGGCCGCACAGCTGGTAGCTGATATTGGGATCGTAGAAAAGGCTGCTATGGCCCAGAAAGCGATGCCTCTCTGCAATATTGTATGCATTACCGGTGAAGAAATGAAACAGGCCCTTTCCGGCTATCTGGAGGTGCTTTCCGGACAGGATGCCAAGTCCATCGGCGGAACACTTCCCGGAGATGACTTCTACTATCTGCCATAATGAAAAACATGAAAATATCTTCGCGTTTAAAAACATATATGATATGGCTTTTCTGGGCGGTTCTCTGGCAGGCCGCCCACTTAGCCATCCAGAATGATGTGATTTTTGTGGGGCCCTTCGATATGCTTGGGGCCCTTTGGCAGCTTTTGCCGGAAGTTTCCTTCTGGCAGACGCTGCTTCATTCATTTTTTAAGATCAGCGCCGGCTTTCTCATGGCTTTTGTTCTGGGGATTCTCCTGGGGTGGGCCAGTTACGCCTGTTCCTTTGTAAAGGATCTTCTGGAACCTCCCATGCTGCTGATCCGTTCCGTTCCCGTGGCCTCCTTTGTGATCCTGGCACTGATCTGGATCGGCTCTGACGGCCTGTCCGTGTTTATTTCATTTCTGGTTGTGATCCCTATGATCTATACGGGAACGCTGACCGGTCTGGAACATACGGACAGGGAGCTTTTGGAAATGAGCCGAGTTTTTTCGTTTTCCTTTTTCAAACGCCTTCGATATATATATATTCCGGCCGTTCACCCCTATCTTTTAAGCAGCTGCCGTACGGCTCTTGGGATGAGCTGGAAATCAGGAGTTGCGGCAGAGGTGATCGGCATACCTCAGGCGTCGATCGGAGAGCAGCTCTACTATTCCAAGCTCTATCTGGATACAGCGGGCCTGTTTGCCTGGACCTTTGCCATTATTGTGATCAGCGCTGTCTTTGAGCGCTTTTTTCTGAGCCTGCTTATGCGGGTACGCCACTGATGAGGAGGTTGTATGAAGCTTTGCATCGAGCATCTTTCTAAAAAATACGGAGAACTGCAGGTCCTTCGGGATCTGAGCCTGACGCTGGAGCAGGATGCCTGTTATTGCCTGATGTCGCCCTCAGGCTCAGGAAAAACAACCTTTCTTCGGATCCTCATGGGGCTTGAAACGGCTGACAGCGGAAGGATTTTTACTCAGGATGGGCCTGGGTGGCCTTTGAGGATTTCTGCAGTTTTTCAGGAGGATCGTCTCTGTCCTTCCTTTTCCCCTATGGAAAATGTGCAGATGGCATTAAAAGAAAAATGGAAGGAAGAAAAACTGGCCCAGGCCATGACCTGCTTACTTCCTAAAGAATGCCTTACCCGCCCCGTGTCCACCTTGAGCGGAGGGATGAAGCGGCGCACCGCCATCCTGCGGGCCGTTCTTGCGCCTTCCCATATGCTTGTAATGGATGAACCCTTTACCGGGCTTGATGAGGCCCTTAAACTGGAGGTGATCCGCTATATTCTGGAAAACCGCCGGAACCGCTTCCTCCTGATCACAACCCATCAGGAGGAAGACGTAAAGCTCCTTGGCGGAGTCCGGATACAGCTGGATTAAGGGCTGCTTATCGGGGCTGGGGCGCCTGATCCGGATCAAAGGCCGGATTAAAGGCATAGAAATTGCGGCTGTCCAGTTTTTCCTGGGTGATTCGGAGGGTTTCACCGAAACGGGAAGATTGAAGTAGATTTACCTCAAAAATGATAGCGGATAAAACCGCCTTAGATTTTCCATACGATTTCAATATTCCCGTTTGCCACCTTGATAACTTTGATTAAAGCGTCAACAACTGCCTGTTTATCTTCAAAGGAAATGTTATCCCATTTTGTCACATGGTCGGTTATCTGTCCCATTTTATTTTCAGTCTGTGAGCAGGTAAGGGAAACTATTTCCTTATGCAAAGTCTGGCGTTCTGTATCTAACTCAGAAATTTTATCATTGATATACTTCATCAAGATAGCATTGGCACTTCCGACTTTAGATAACAGGTCGTTAATTTCCTCGTCTATTTGGGTCAAACGGATTTTAATTTTTGACTCTTTGGGAGTTTGCCCATTGTCGTTTCCATTGGAGAGTCTTTCGAATTCTGATAACTTGCAACGAATGGCATCTATCATATAGTTTTCCAGTACATCAGCATATATGGTACAGCCTGTTCCTTTGCAAGCTCCGCTATTACCAACGCAACTACAGACAAAATAACGTCCGTGTTTTGTTTTAGATTTCCTGACTACCAATGCGTAACCACAATTACCACATTTTACCTTTCCCACCAGCCATGAGTTTTTGGCTTTACAAGTCCTGGTAGATTGTCGATTATTTAAGCAACGTAACCGACACGCTATCCATGTTTTAGAGGGGATAAATCCTTTATGCGGGGCCAATACAATTTCTTTATCCGTCAAATCACATTGTTTCCTAGTTTTTGATGCTGTCCCTTTATAAAGATAACAAGCATTATAACCAGTAAAATCCGTGGCAGGATTATAAATATTTGCTCCTTGACTCTTATAAAAATTATATACATCAATGTCAGCTTCCACATATATCGGATTCCTCAACATTTCACTTAATCTGGCAGTGTTCCAGTTTTTTCCTCGCAAATGTTTGATATTATGGTTATTAAGATAGCGCATAATCTCTCCAAGAGAATACGATGGGTCAGCATACATGGAATAAATAAGTTTTAACTGTTCGCTTTCCTCTGGGATTTCTTCATACATCGAAGTACGTACATTATCTATTACCGTATCTACTAAACGAAAACCATAGGGAATTCTTCCCCCCATATAAAAACCGTGTTTACATCTTGCATAATAAGCATCGGTTACTCGTTTTTGGATAGTTTCCCGTTCAAGCTGAGCAAAGACAATACAAATATTCAACATGGCTCTGCCTATGGGCGTGGAAGTGTCAAATTTTTCTGTTGATGAAACAAATTCAACACTATAATCTTGAAATGTTTCCATCATATTGGCAAAGTCTAATATTGAACGGCTGATACGGTCTAACTTATAAACAATTACTCTCTTAATTTTACCGTCTTTAATATCAGTCATCATTCGCTCAAAATCTGGTCTATTAGTATTTTTTCCACTGTATCCCCTGTCGGCATATTCAATATACGGGGCTCCGTGAGTTTCGTACTTGCAGTATTCAAGCTGACTTTCAACGGATATACTATCTTTCTTCTCGATGGACTGTCGTCCGTATAGTGCGTCATACATCATATTCTTGTCCTCCTGCCAAGAATGTATGACTTAGGTTTTCCACACCTATAATTATACCACCGAACATATATTCTCACAACTGTATTACACATATTTTTGGAAAATTTGAAAAAGTTGAATTTCAATTTTATGTTTCCTCTCTGCGTTATTCGATGTATGATGTGGAAGTATATTTGTTACGGTCATTTTCATTTTTTCCTCATGGATTACATCTTTCAATATATTATGATTAGCATTTTCCATATATAGCATCATCCTTTTTACAAATATATGGTATATCGTATGCAAGACAGCTAGTACATTATCACGCAAGGTATTTTATGCATAGGCAACCGCTAGGATGGTTGCCTATGCCTGTATGTAATTGTCAACGTGCAGATGTCTTTTTTATGATTCCGGCCAGCCGGATTGTTTGCCCCCAAAGATGTAGGGGAGTAAGTACTTACCAGACAATCACAGTATAGCGTAATAACATTGTGTTGTACGGAGAAAAAAATTTTAAAATTAAGTTGATTTTTGAAGAAAAAAATTATAGAGTTAATTTCCGGAAAATAAAACTGGATTTTTTCTATATTTTATGTTATACTAAAAGCAGTTTATTTTTCCTGTTCAATGCAATGAATACGTTGGACGGGCAGTTTGACGGCTTAATGAGTACACTATTATTAGGGGATAGTGTGCTCTTTTTGTGCGTTTTTGCCACAGAAAGGTTTGAAAATAATGAGAAATTAAAAAATAAAGAAATTATCTTGTGCATCGCGTGAAAATGGACAACACATTAGATGCATTACATTTGGGAATATTGGATATATTGGTACAATGTACAATTGACACTGTAAACGAGTTACCAGTTATTTTGGAAGGTAACAACAGCAACTATCAACACATGACCGTGCATTATCTTAAGCACCTCCCAAAAGAGGCACATGAGCTCAAAAAAAAGTTAAAAGATACTAATACTTCTGACAATTTTTTCTCGGGAGAAAAATTTCACTTTTTATCAACTTTTTTCTGCTCTGTGTCCAAAAATTATGCTTATGGTGCAACGCCCCAGTCTAATCCCGTTATTGCTGATTGGTTACACCGCGTAAACACCAAGATAAAAGATGCTTTAGATGATTTAGACACTTTAGATGCTGCGATGCGTTTGAGATTGGATGATTTAGGTGCCCAAAAGCGGGAGTTAGATGTCTTGGAATCTGAGCTTCGGCAAAATTTGGAAAAAATTAGGAACTCAACTGATAACTGCTTGAGTGAACTCAAGTCAAACAAATAAGAAAGGAGGAAGCATAAGAATTTTCTGAAAGAATACATGTAGACAGTATAGACAGGTATATCCCCTAGATATATATATATCTGCGAATGTGATAAATTAGGAAACGTTTATAACGAGAAATAATCGTTTGGATAATATTTTGCCCTTCTGTCTGACTTCTTTTGGTCGGAAGGGCAAAAGAACGAAAACTATCAATTGTCTTTAGACTCACACAAAGCGGAAGCAAATTACCGTAATAGAAAATTACTTTGAATAAAGACAAGCAAGAAAGATTCGTTATTGTAGAAATATAACATCAGCCTGCATGGCTGATAATATTTATTTTGCATTTTAATGCGTATCATAAAGTATGCTTTATATAATAAGCCAACTTTTCAAAAAGACAGCTACCAAATAAAAATATTTGATAGCTGTCTCGCTTTTCCTTATCTGTATTCAGATTTGAAATCAATGGCAATCTTATCGAAAACTGTTCTAGTATTTCCGAATTTTCTTACCTGTGCTTCGTCTGGCATGGTGTATCCTGTGTTATAACAATAATCTCCAATTACCTGATATTTGTCTTTTGATGTATAATTAGAGGTGTCTGCCCCTGTCATTAACATAGTACGATAAATCGGGTTATATTTATATACATCTGCTACAGTAAAGTACTTATCCTGTGTAGTTGGTTCATTTGCAAGCCAAATACCGTCTACCAAGAATAACGGATAAGTATGTCCTACATCACCCATTTCAAAAGATTTAATTCCAACAGCATAACTTAACAATTTAGCAGCTTCGGTATATCCCTGACATACAGCCTTACCTTTTACAAGGCAACCATACGCACCGTAGCTTACAGAATTGGACCAACCTGTAGTATCTGCTTCGTTAGCAGCATCATGGTCGTAGGAAGCCTGATGAATACGATTGCAAATACGGGTTGCCTTTTCCAAATCAGAAGCATTTCTCCAATCAAAGCTGTTCATAAATTCTTTGACTTCATTAAGAAGTGCGTTAGCTTCTGGAGTACCGCATGTTCTGTGTTTTTCAGGATATCCAGATAGCTCGGATAAAACAGCTAGATTATAGCCACCTGTTGGATATAGAATTGAAATATCTTTATCTTCTACTGCTTTTTGGAAAATATATGCTTTTCCATGCAACCCTTCTGGACAAATAAATCCTTGACTTGCACAGCGAGCACATGGAAAATGTGCTCCTTCGAATCTTGCAACTAATCCAATGTTATCTTCATGACAGAAGTATTTTTCTACCATACCCTTTAATGGGAATTCATCAGAAGAAGTAGCGGTAGCATTGTTTGCATTTTGAGTTTGCACTACTCCATCTACTACCCACTGTCCGTCACCATTTACGGTGTAACCGTCTGGAGTTGTTGTGTTTGCGTACATGTTTCCATTGGAATCAAAGCAATAGGATTTACCATCAATCCACTGCCAGTTATTTGTTATATAACTGCCATCATCATTCTGGTACTTCCATGTGCTTCCCTCCTGCTTCCACTGTCCTGCAAATACGGTTGACGAAGCTAACATGCTTAATAACGCTGTTGCTGTTAAAACCTTAATAAAACCCTTTCTCATAATCTTCTCTCCTTTAAGCGTATCAATTCGAATCTTCACAAAAAGCCATATTATAAGTATACCATAGTTTTTTTATTATTCAACCAATGTTTTAACATGTTTTATAACATAAATATTAACATATATTTTATTCCACATTAAACATAGAATATGTTTAATGGAGGAACCCAGACATGAAAGAAAACAAGTTAATCATAAAAAAATCGCCCTCTAAAAAAGGCGAAGATGGATACAAAATATTTTCCATACGGATAAAAGAAGAACTAGCAAGCCAGATAGATGCCATTGCTTCAGAAACAGGCCGAAGCCGCAATGAACTGATAGGGAAATTTTTGGAATTTGCAATCAGCCATTGCCAGATAGAAGAATAGGGGGCATATGTGCCCCCATTTCTTATAGATAAACAGTCAGATTCACTTTTACCCTGCATTTTTCTTCGTTAATGGTATTCAGTTTCTGAGCCACACACATCCGATGCCCTTCACTAAGACATTTAAAAACATCCTGCTGCCGGATATATTCCATTTCAATAGCAGCAGTTACTCGTTTATCTGCAATTTCCCCAGCCAGATAACTGCAATAACCATCATCACTGTCACAGGGCTTCTTTTTTGTTATCTTCGTCAACAGTCTGTAATCATCCAACACCGGATTTTTTTCGATTGGACATTCATCCCTAAACTTTTCACAGGTCATAGGTGGAATATCAAATAAAATACGGTCTGTCTGTAGCGGAACGAAACTCCCATTTTTTACACATATGCTTTTTCTCATAGCGTTTTCCCTTGATATACTTTTACAAGCTGCGATACCATTCGCAAGCTGCACCTTTGGTCTGCTTGATTACTCTGCACCATAAAACAGCGTGATGTCAATGGAGCACCGGAAGGTGCTGGCAACGCCCCTGCCATTGACATCTAAGTCTGTTTTATGGTAGTCTCCAAAAAAGCAACCAAATCATTTGTTAGCCTTTCCACGGAAAAGCATCTCGAAAGATATTTACTTTTTCTACCTTGCAAAATCCGTCCTTACTTATCAGTATCATCTCATTCCCCAAATTATTCAGCTTTTCCGGCGGGACAATATAAACAAGCTGCTTACTGTACGTATAATTATTGTCTGCCATTTTTTTCGTATTGATGGAAACCTTAGTAAACCAGTCTTTCCCTATCATCTTGGAAATTTCTTCCGCTGATGCAGGGTCTCTCGCAGATAATACCAGTGTATAAGCTGCGTTGTCCATGATGATTCTACGGTGTTCTAATCCATATATCGCATCAATCTGGCTGATGGACTGAGTAAGCAGGCATATCGTGATTCCCTTACTTCGTAAGGTTGTCATACTGTCTTCAATACTCCGGATTCTACCCAGACGGGCAAATTCGTCTATCAGAAACAAAATCCGTTGCCCGCCCTTGTCTGGAAATTTGGCACTTTCCCGCAGAAACTGATTTACAATCATATTCAAAAATGTTCTCCATGGGTCAATCATTTCTTCTGGTATTTTGATAAATATCCTTCCCCCTTCCAGCAGCATCCCCGGCTGTATCGTCTTCCTGCGGTTCATCACATTCTGGATGCTGCCGTCCACTGCGTATAACTCAACTGCGGTTTTGGCTGTAGAGACGATACAATCAAGGGTTTTATCATTCATGTTTATATAACCACCTAAAAACCGCATTACAACAGGCAAGTCATGGGAAAGGGCTACTTCCTTTAACAGTTCCTTTGCTGTCATACTGCAAATCATTTCATTGATTTTCGTGAAAGTCATATTCCGTTTGTAAGCCCAGAGATACATTCCAGATAAATAACTCCTTGCATTATTGGCCCAGTAGTCCGTATTTACGTCACTTTTCGGGTTTCCTGGAAGAATGGCATAAACGATATCCTGAATTCCATGTACAATGTCTTCGTCTGTATAGTTATCTAACACCTCAAACGGGTTATACCCGTAACTGGAAGGGTCAAACGGGTCTAACACATAGTTATTGTGCCTATATGGGGCATTTTCCGACAACTCCCCCTTGATATCAATGGCGAGCAGAGCACCATCCCATGTATATAGACTGGGAATGGCAATACAGGCAGATTTTCCCAGTCCAGAACCGCCAAAACAAACAATATGTCCTTCTCCTTCTTCTTTCCGTCCTATGTAGTGCTGCCCTGACTTACCAAAAAAGAACATCGGGGCAGTTCCGGCATATAAGTGTTTGGATACTGGTGGGTTCAGTTTCTGCCGTTCATAAAGTGGCATTTTCCTTTCTTCCTTTTTCTGTGGGTCACAGGTGGAAAACCATGAAAAGGTACGTTCTCCGGCCATCCAGTTTTTTACATTTTCTTTTGTAATGATAAAAGCAGGGAAAAACGATAAGATATCAGTCAGTCTATTTGGCCGGATGAAGCTAAACGACAGAAGAAGCCGAACCAGTACCCAGAAGCCAGCCCCTAACCATATTCCGGAAAATTTCATCAGAAAAAGCGTAAACTCTCTATATTCTTCCAGTTTATCCGGCGGGAGCAGCTTTGTTTTAATATAGATATCTTGATTTTCTTTCTTTTTACTGTTTTCATTTTCAAAAGCCCTGCTGATGTCCAGTCCCTCATAAAATGCTTCGGACATTTTCCGCAAAACTTCCTGCTGCTGCCTGATTTCCTGTTCCTCCTCTTCTGAAATTCTTGTTTCATTATTTTTACCGTCAAAAAAATCGCATATCTCCTGCGGAAGTTCATCTTTCCAGTTCATTTCTCTTTTCATGTTCCTTGTTATCCTTCTCTCTAAACTCATTCTGTCTGTCGATGCTCCTTTCAATCTCTTCCCGTCCATATCGCCCGCCTAATCTGCGTTCATGGCATGGCTTGATACAATTCGGGTCATTTTTTTCAAAGAACTCCGGAATATAGCGGAGTTCTCCTTTTTTATTTTCCATGACTTTAACATGGAAAGACTGTTCCATAATATCCTTAAAGGATTCAAAGCTATCTGCATTTCTTCTTGCATCATCAATCTGCATCCGTAATTCATCTTTCCATGTCCGCTGATTTTTAGCTTTCATGGCTCTTTCGGACATTGTCTCCCTCACGCCTTTCCCGTGTTCTGAAACAAGACTATGCTCATAACCATATTCTTTGCACATCTGGTTTGCCTCCTTCATAAGTGTTTTTCTAAATGTGACTGTTGAACGGAAACTTTTCCCTTTCCGTATTCTCTGTTCCTTGCTGTCTCTGATTGCCGTATTTCCCACGATTACATGACAATGCAGGTGTTTCGGCGTGTCTTTATAGTGGACGGCTGAAAACCACTGATAGCAGTCAATTTTTGAGTTCCGGCATAATTCCTCTGTCATTTCCTTAATATCCTGTGGTGCTATTGTTTCTGACTTCGTATTGTAGGATATGATAATGTGATAATATGTCCGTTCCTTTGGATGCTGCGGGTCTTCATAGGTACTTTTTAAAGTGTCAAAGTCCAGTTCCGGATTTTCAATACAGCAGCCAGAGGTAAGGATATAATCACTTGACGTTTTGTTGTTCTGGGTAATATAGTCCCTGATTGCATTAACAGAGCCTTTACTTGGAATAATTTTAATCACTGGCATATGTCAACCTTCCTGCTTATCCGGAACAGCTCTTTTTTCATTTCTGCAATATCTAATGCAGCTCTTTTTATATCCGCTTCCGCACCGGATAGAAGCCCGTAGTTAAATGCCTTGGCAATCTGGTTGATATTGTTTCCGATACGGTTTAATGCAACTATCATTTCCGGAATCCCTTCTATGACGGACACATTTTTTCCTTTCATAGCGGAACGGACAAACTCAGAAACTTCTATTCCGGATTTTTCGCATTTACTCTTTAACGCTTCATATTCCAGCGGTGTTAAGCGAACACTGTACATGACTGATTTTTTCAATTTTCCATCTCCTTCCATATAACCTTGGCAGGCGTAGGGTGGGTTCCATAGGGCGGTACTCCGCCCTTGGCAAGATGTCCGTTGTATTACAACGGGCGTATCTTGCCTATACAGGGGCGTACTGTATTGGCACATCAGAAAGTCCATTTTCAGCCCCTGCTTTGCAGTCTGGGAAGACTGGGCGATGCCCGCAGAGGGCAGAACCCAGTCCGAGCAGAGTGCAACATACCTACGCCTGCCATATACTATTTTTTCTACACAGTAACTGTGCGGAATAATAATTATCCGGCAATGTGGGCCAGCGAAAAAATCAGATATGTATCAGCTTATCTAACTGATATAATGCCGACTGTATGCGTTCCCGCAGCGTGACTTTCCCGCAGTGTGTCAGTACAAAATAGATAACAGGCAAAATCACCGCCAGAATAGCGGTATACGCAATAATGCGTACATAACATAATACACAGTCAGAAATAGGTCTTTTATATTTTACGATTTTCATGTCTTCCTCCTTCCAATCAATACAAGCTAGGGATTATGTGTGGTATATATTTTCCAGTATCATCAATATCAATCAAAATACATAGCCCTATTATGTCACTTGAATAGCCGGAGCCACACACTGTCCAGTATCCCCACGGAGAGCGTATCAACCGACTACGCATCCATACATTACCATGCAAGATATATAATTCTGCACCTTCCGGTATCGGTAAAAAAACATCGCCATTATAGCGCACCATACAACAGTCCTCGTTACTGTTGTACACAATGCTTCCTATTCTCTTCATATGATTTCCTCCGTTCGCACTATCAATCCTTCTAGTACGCTACAATTAACGCCCTCCAGATACCATTTATCCGCATCCTGATTGTAGCGTAATATGCCGTTTTTCCATTCACTGGTACTTGTGCGTATTTGTAATTTTGTACCTTTCCTAAGTGGAAAGCCGTACAATGAACGGCTATATCGTATGCAATATTTGTTGTCTAAGCGTATGACTGCACCTAAATATGACATTTTCCACATCCTTTCAGTATATTATCTTTCGTTGATATAATAGGGTGGGGCACGTATGGGAGCGTGATATCGCATTATCATATCCGCACCATTAAGCCATCTAATATATCTGTATCAACACCAACTAGATACCATCCACGGTCATATTCTATACGGGTAGGTATCCATTTTCCCCGCACCTTTACGTCCATGCATTCTCCGCAATGTAGGCCACCATAATACTTATCTAAGTCAAAACGGATATTATAACGGCCTGTATTATTGTCGTATACTAATGCTCCCTGCTTTTTCATCATAGTATTTTCTCCCTTCTGTAAAAAAGGCAATAAAAAACACACCCTAGCAATAGGTGTGCCTCTGAAATCACATATTTAATTGATTGTGTGAATTGCCTAAGTCTACATCCTTTAAGTTTTTGATTATAATAGTTTCACAAAGTGCCGTATTTATAAGGTTTTTAGCACTCTCTAATTTTGCTACAATCTTCCCTGTTTGCTTCGCCGAACCGCTGGTAATGGACGATCTCACGTTCTCTCAGGAACTTGATAGGTTCGCATACGTCATAGTCTGTTACTACCCGGAGGATGTTGTCATAGGTACTCCGGGCTTTTTGTTCTGCTGCCATATCTTCATGAAGGTCTGTGATCACATCGCCCTTGGACTGGAATTCGCAGGCATTAAAGGGAATGCCGCCTGCGGCCTGAGGCCAGATTCCGGTGGCATGGTCAATATAATAGGGTCCGAAGCCCTGTTCTACCAGCTGCTCGGCTGTGAGGTTCCGGGTCAGCTGATGGACAATGGCGGCGATCATTTCCAGATGTGCCAATTCCTCTGTGCCGATATCGGTCAAAACAGCCTTGCCTTCTTTATAAGGCATGGCGTAGCGCTGGGACAGATAGCGCATGGATGCGCCCATCTCGCCGTCGGGGCCGCCGTATTGTAATAACTTATGATGTGTAGTAAAAGAACGTAAAACTCCGGGTTTCCCGGTCAAATACTATCTTTTCGCAGAGAGACCGCAGAGCGTTGCCCTTAGTTTCGTTGTCTGCGGTCGGATCGGAAAGTACTTGATACACACAGGACACCTTTGCCATCATTTCAGCCTGATCCGGTGGAGCCGCCTCTGTTTGCTGGGCCTTTTGCCGGAGCTGATCCAGGGCGTTCTCCAGTTCCTTGCGTTCTGCGTTCAGGCGTAGTTTGTTTTGCTTATATTCTTCCAGGGTATCTATTTCATTTTCATATGCCTCCCGGATGCGTCGCTCTTTCACCGTGATGCGTTCGAGGGCTTCTTTTATTGCAATTTCTTCCTCGCTTATGTCATTTTCGGTTTTTGGGATGTGTTCATATTCAAGGTGGTTATTTCTAAGGGCTTTCTCCAAAGACCGGAGCACGGTACGTTCTGCGATTCGGGCGGATACACAGCAGGAGCCAGGGTGGAAGCCTTTGGCGTATTTCCAGCACTGGAAGAAGTCCGGGCGCTTCTTCTGATCGTTGGAGCGGTTGAAGCCCAGGCTGCTACCGCAGACTCCGCAGAACAGCATCCCTGACAGCCAATGAGCGTTGGCGGAAGCTTCCCGGCGTTTTTTAGGGTGGTATTCAGAGGTTATACGCTTCTGGACATCGTCAAATACAGAGGTGACAGCTGGCCGGGTTTCGTGGGTTCCTTGAAAGGTGATTCCGTTCCATGAGACCTCTCCGGTGTAAAAATGATTGGTAAGGATTCTGTAGATGGCCCTGCGGTCGAAGAGATTCCCTCTTTGAGTGCGGTACCCTATGGTGTTTACAGATCTGGCAATACCGGTCATATCCCTGCCGCTGTGGTAGGCCTGAAATATATATTCCACGATGGAATAGGCATCCTCATCAATGAGGAAGGGTTTCCCATCGCCCACAGCCTTATATCCTAAGCATGGGGCGGTCTGGTAACCTTCACGCAGCGCCTTCTCCGTCATGCCCCTCTTGACCTCCCCGGAGAGGTTGAAGGAGTAGTATTCGTCAAACCACTCTATGATGGTTTCAATCAGCCGCCCGAACATACCTTCCATGATGGGCTCTGATATGCTTTTGATCTCAATGCCGCATTTCTTTCGCAGGATGCCTTTGTAAAAGGTACTTTCTTCCTGATTCCGGGCGAACCGGGAGAATTTCCAGAGGTACAGACGTTTGAATGGTGCAGGCTTCTGGGACTTGGCAATGGCAATCATGCGCTGGAACTCCGGGCGGTTGTCTGCCTTGCGGCCGGAAATACCCTTTTTCTCCTCGAAAATGTATTCCTTGGGGATTACGAAGCCGTCTGCTTTGGCGGCATCCAGAATCATACGCAGCTGGGCATCCGGGGAGAGTTCTGTCTGGTCGTCGGTACTGACACGGATGTAGGCGGCCCCGATTTCCAAGGGTTGTGCATTGCTGGTGGATAATTGTGACATTATATCATCTCCTTGTGGATTATACGATAAATGGGTATAAAAAATACACCCCTTGCCAGGATGTACCAGAAATGATATAATTCAGGTGTTCAAGCTGAATTATCTTTCCGGGCATCCGGCAAGAGAATCTATGTAAAAGCCGTTCGGTGCTGGTAACACCGGGCGGTTTTTTACTTATAGTCATTATTAATGAAATTTGTGGCTTAATCTTGTGAAAAATGTAATTGATGTAAACTTCAAATTTTGCTATAATGCATATGTACTTGATTGTGGTGTTCGCACTATACATGATGGTATGAAACAAAAAAATACAAATGAGTAACAATAATAATATCCCACCACTGATTCTAGGTGTTCGCACTATTGGATGATTTGGAAGGGATATTTTTATTTATACTTTACTAAATCATACATTCTGATTAAACGCTTTAATTCTGAATTGCCATGCAAAAGCTTTTGGGCATTGTTCTTTAAAAGCTTCCGTAAATAGCTTAATAGTTTTGCACAATCTATTTCATTTTCATTTAAAAAAATTAACTTTCGATAGGCCAAATCAAATCCTTCTAGTTCTATTATTTTTGAAATGTCTAAAGGAGCATATGTTTTGCGGTATGTGTTTTTCTGCTTTCTTAACTGCTCATTTAAGAATTTGTCGATATCTGTGTACTTTAAGATATTGTTGTGTACACGTTCAAATGTTTGCCCCTGATACTCCTTTAAATACTTATACATAGGAAGTCCACCAGAGTTGTTCTTTAACAATTCTGGAAGGTATTCATCTATTACCAACTCTGGATTGAAGTGTTGATTGTCAAAGACAAGATCCTCGTAAAGTTGTTCTGCTTTAATCATATGCCCATTTCTACCAATACCGATACCAAGGATAAACTGATCAGCTTGATTTATTTCATCCAGATTTTCAAATCCGGTAGCGGCAATGCGTTCAGTTGGCTTTGAACTATTTGCTAATTCATAAATATCTTTTCGAAGATATCTAAGAACGGTCGGGCTGTATTTTGATTTAACGCTGAGAATTGATTCATAAATCTTTGAAAAATCAGATGTTGAAATTCGATTCATTTTTACATTGTGGTCATTTTCAAATTGCATAGAGAATTCCGAAATGGATTCTAAATTTGAATATTCAATGAAAATCAAACGATTTTTTAACTTATCAAGTTTTTCCTGAGACAAACAATCGGAAATAGTTTCAAAAATGTTTCTGATATTTCTATCATTAAGAGAATATCCTAAAAATATGATTGGATATTCTAAAAAAATAGTAAGTAATTTTGCAATTAAGTAAGAAGCTTTTTTCTCAAAATTTTCGTAATCTTTTGAAGTAAGGACCAAGCTTTTGGCATCAGTAATGGATCCATGTATTTTATAAATTTCTCCAATTCCTGTAATGTTTGAAAATAAAAGCTCTTCCTGACCAATGTAGGTATCAAAATTTGGGAAAAGGGTCTCTAATAGAGTGTCGTAGTTCGTTGTAATGATTCCAGAAATACTTCGTTTAGCTAATTTTTTCAAAAGTTCTAATTCCGGGTTGTTATTTGGAAGAACCGGATTAGAAAGATGTTCGGAGATTGCAATTTTAAGAGCTGACACATTGTTGAGTAAATCCTTTTTATGATTTGACCGAAAGTCTTTGTATTGTTCATCAGTTAATACAGCTCGATTATAGTCTTTCTCGAGAAGGGATGCGATTGCTGGCTGAAGTCCATAATAATCTTTTGTGTCAATTTCATTTTCGTATACATTATATTGAAAATCATTTCCACTGAATTCTGTACAGAACACTTTTAATAATTCATCCCATTTTTCCGTATTTAAGTAGCGTTTGCTTATTCCAGAACCAATGAATAGGAATGGATGATGACCAGTTATTTGAATTGCGTTTTTTATGATATCCAATATATTCATGTGACATCCCTCCTTTTTATTTCAACCTTAATTCATTATCTAAAAGCCGTTCCTGTTGGCGCAGGGGCGGTTTTTGCGTTATATTATATTAGTTTTTGGATTTCCAGTTTACTCTGAGAATAAATCCGATAATCCAATATATACCTCCGGTTAACAGCCCAAGAATGAATATCCAAGACCATTTTAAATACCAAGGTAATTTCTTTGCAGTTTTTTCCGGTACGGTTGCACTGGAACTGGAAGATGCGGAGTTATTTATGATGATATTCTTGTCGTGTGCGGATGTTAAGTCTTCTACCTGTTTACCGCATTTAGGACAGACAACGCAATCCTTATCAATAAGCTCTCCACAGTGCTTACAGTATTTCTGATTATTTTCCATACTTTTTCTCCCTTCAATAAAATTTATTAAAACGCCATAGGCTATTTTAATCTTAATTCAATCAATTCTTTTGGATAGCTGGTACATAGAGACATCTGCTCCATTGTGTACCCGCTAAATTCAGCTATCAGATCATCCGAAATCAGAAGATAGGCAGCAAATAAGTTTGCTCTTCTCTCTAATCTGGAATTAAGAAGCAGTGTTTTGTTTCTGATGAAATAGCAGTTCGATTTTCGATCCAGTAAAGCATGACCTAATTCGTGGGCCATAACCAAGATCAGTTCCTCTCTGCTTAGCTGATTACTCAAAAATATATAACGATGATTTTTGAGGAACATGTAGCAGCCCTCTTGGTTGAGGTTTCCAATTTGATATAATATCCCCAAACGATCAGCAATCTCAAATGGATCTGATGTATTACATAATCGCTTATAATAAGTAACTAATCGTTTTATACGTTCTATTTCCCCCAAGAGTATCACCTACTTTTTATATTTTTTGGGAGTGTATTTCTCCTTATTTATAATTTTAAGACGTCGAAGCGCAATTTCTAATTCATCTCTAAATAATTCGGCTGCCTCTGGATCAAGTTCTTCTCCATTATAACTTGCTGGGCCAGATTCACCCGTAGAAAGTTTTTCTATGATACTATCAAGATCCTTGGCAATGTCACGTTCATCTCTGGAATTTAGTTCAGATGATTTTTCCTTTTTTTGTTCAGACGTATTTCCTGTCAATAAATAAGTAAGGGGAACGCCAAAATAGTCAGCTATTTTTTGTAGCTTATCTGGTTTTGGAGTACTGATACCACGTTTCCAGTCACTTAAAGTTGATTGCGATACTCCGGTCTCTTTGCTCACCTTATACGGTGTTACACCGTATTTCTGTAGTAATTCACTAAAAATCTCATACATAATATGTTCACCTTTCACAAAGATAAGCAATACTAAAGAAAACCGTTAAAAATGCATTGACTAAAACGGCTATCCGTAGTATAGTATGAGCATACACAAGAAAACCGTTGCATCGGTTTCTGGTATATGCTACGGAAATATGATTGCTTTTGCTTACAACCGAAGTATATCACATTTCCGTAGTAGTTGCAATAGTATTGACTTAATAAGGAGGTGTGAATTTTGTACGAAAAATTTGCTGAGTTATTAGATAAAAATAACAAAACAGCATATGCAGTTTCTAAAGAAACAGGTATTGCTCAGTCGGTTCTTTCCGATTGGAAAAATGGACGAAGTAATCCTAAGTTCGACAAGCTGTTAATCCTCGCCAAGTATTTTGATGTTCCGGTGGAGTATTTCGCAGAGACTGAGGACGGGAGGTGAGAGAGATGGAAGAAAGAACTTGTATATCTATTGAAAAATCCCTTAATTTTGAAAAGAGTGGGGAAACATTTTCTGTAAAGATTTGCTTGGAAAACATTTCCCCGGAATTAAAAGAAGATTCAATTAGTCCTTATTTAGAAACTTTATTTTTAAAAGCCATCAAAGATTTAAAACTTAATAATTCCTGATTGTACGAGTGCTCGTATTAATTTCTTGGCATCTTCAGGATTCTGTCCTAAGGCAGAAAGAAAAGCTTGTTGTTGTTCCTCTTTACTTAAAGAAGTATCTGTTATAGCGTGCATCATTGCAGGATTAGTAAAAAACAAGGAAAGCATATTAGCAATCAGATCTTCTTTAGAGGATTCAGGCTTTGCATATATTGTGGGCATATAATTTGTGAAAGAGCAAAGTTCTAGAAATTGGTTGTCGGGTTTGCCCGGATTAGCGTTATAAAAGTCAAAACGACGCTTTAACTCCAGAGCTAATTTGTCCATGCCAGATGGTTCCTGCGTATATTCAATATGGCGTAGATGCGATATATCGAAAGGGACTAAAAAATCCACTTTTTCACGGATTAATATAGTTCCGGGCTTAATTGCATGGCGTATGCCAAGTTCGTAGAAAACATTTGGATTTGGGTATGTAATATCGGCGATTACATATTTTGAATGCATTAATTTTGTGAATATATCATTACTCATGGAACCGGGATTCAATTCTTCATCAGCACGAATAACTTCGATTCCTGGAATTGCTTTAAGTATAGCATTTTTGATAATGTAATCATATTTTTCTCGAAGCTGTTCTTTGGTAATAGTGATATTTCCTACAATTTGATCGCCTATAGGCATGATGACAAAGCAGGTATTGTTCATAGTGTTTTCCTCGTCCTTTTGTACTCGGCCTGGCGGGGCCTGTGAGTACAGTATAGGACAGAAGAAAAGACAATGCAAGATGTACAGCCCATACCGCATAAAATCAAAAAGGAGGTGGTTATAGTGAGGGAATACGGCTTCACGAATTACGTTGACATAGGCAGAACCGGGCAGAAGGTCCCCATGGATTCCCTCAGCCCGGAGGAACTTAAGAAGGTCGCATACGCCATGCAGGAACAGGCAATGGCGGTGCTGCAAATGAGAAGGAAAGACAAGACCGCCTGAGAGCGGTCGGAAAGGACAAGCAATGCAATCAGAAGCAATTAAGTACCAGCCCCCAGTGGAGGGCGTTGTAGTCACTCAGGAAGAGGAACAGCAGATCCTGAAGCTGGGGCGGATCGCCGGAGAGCAGATCAGGCAGAGCCATAAGGATGTGCGCCTGTTTGGCAGACTGTCTACGGTGATGGCGTTCCTGTTGGGGGTTGAGACGGTGCTGTTGTTGGTGGCTACCGGAATAATAGCACTGTGAGAGGAGGTGAAATGTATGAATCAGAGATTGAAGCGTAAGATCGAGAAGCGCAGGAGACAGCAGATCTGTGAGGCGCTGGATCTGTGTTTGCAGATCAATGGATTACAGAAAAGTGACCAGGAATATACAGGGAATCATCCTACGGCATTCTGTGGCTTTAGCGGACATGTTGCTAATGTATCTATAAGAATCTACGCTCGAGGATGGAAAACGATGGAGGACCCGGACAGGGAATTAAATGCTTACATCACTTACCCCGGTGAAATGGATCAGATGCTCCGCGAGCTGAAAGAACTGAAAAAGGACCTGCACAGCGGCAACTGTGGTAGGTCCAGAAAATAAAAAACAACACTCTCTATTATGAGGGAGAACCGAGGGAAAATCAAGATGGCAAACCGAAAAAACGATGTTTTTTGCGCAGACAACCAGTATGAGGAAGCCCTGATGCTTATGGGACGGGTCAATGCGCTGGCTGCTATTGTAAAAATGGATAAGTACCCTATGATTGAGCGCGAGGTTGTAGCGGCGGTATTAGGGATTGATTTGAGTACTGTGAATCAGGAACCAGAGGCAGGGAGGCAGTGCGAATGTACTATAAAGGAATAGGCCCCGAGACTGGGACAATCGTGGAAGAAGAACAGGCTTATCAATACGCATTGGAGAGATGCCTGCATGGTGCGATAGAGGAACAGGAAGAATTCCGGGAAATGCTGACAGAATGGTATTACTCTGGGAATTGGATAAAGGAGGAGCCGTGTTAAAGAGTTATGAGGAACTGAGAGAGATTGATGTAACGCCATTTTGTGATGACAGGGATGGAGTAATGTATCTGCCATATAACAAGTGTATTGACCTGTTACGGGAAAATGGGGCTGAAAAAGCATACTTTCTTCCAGTACAAAACCCAAAAACCGGAGGGAGCCTGTACGAATCAGAGACAACATTTACAGATAAAAACGGGGTCTCAAACCGGTGTTACGAAACCAGGATAGAAATCCATATTGATGACCAAGTCTATTATATGCAGTCTCCTGTTATGAATGGAGCTAATCCTGTAAAAGACAATTCCATGAGCCAGCAGAGAGTGTGGAACAGCATGACAAGAAGTTTTGTCAAAGCGGTTGCCATGTATACCGGCCTTGGATTTGGGCTCTGGTTGAAAGAAGAGGCGGATGAGCGAAAGAAGCAGGCTATGGAAGACCAGTTCCATGACATACGAAAGGTTAAGGAACGGGTACTTAAAACTCTGACAACCATCCAGAAAGAAGGGAACCTGACTTTGGAACAGGTGGCGGATCGGATGGGAAGGAGTGCAGACGAATTGAATACATGGTTGAAACAGTATGACATTTTGTTTGCAGTTGAGAATAATCTGGAATTTGTTCTTAGAAAGGTAAGGCAGGACAAGCATGATAAAAGACCACGATAGGAGCTACTACGTAGGGGCGAGCGATACAGCGATGATACTCCGCAGCTTTGGAACAAAGACATTTGAAGCCTGGTATTTGGAAAAGATGGGGCTGGTTCATGGAAGCCTTTCTACAGACGCTATGATGGCAGGAACCGCTTACGAACATAGGATTTTAGATGCGCTTGATATTCCAGGAATGGAAAAGGATGAGCAGGTGATAAAGGGAAGGCTGCGGGTGAACTTGGACGGTCGCGCAGGTGATACCATTTATGAGGTAAAGACTTATAAGACAGGTAAAGAGTTCCGTCCGTCCAAGGCTTATCGGGATCAGGTACAGGTGCAGATGTTTGCGACCGGGATGCGAAATGCCTTTATTGTGGCATATCCTCTTTCCGAAGAGGAGTATCAGAACTTTTACAGGGATATTGATAAAGCTCTGATACAGATGTTTCTGATTGCGTATGATGATGAGTTTATCAGCAAGGTATACATTCCACGTTTGGAGTATGTATCAGCTTGCCTGGATGCAGGGGCGTTTCCAACAGAGGAACATTATGGAGAGTTTAGGAAGTTTAAAGAATATCACAAAGGACTGGGCTAATGGAAAATTCCTGCTGACTTTTGAGATGGAGCAGGATATTGGAAGCCAGATAGAAGAGATTAAAGACCAGCTGCTGACAGTTACAGCAAAGAAATTTCGGAGAAAGCGGAGCCTTGATGCAAATGCATATTACTGGCAGCTGATTACAAAACTGGCAGATAGGTTAAAGGTTTCTAAACCATACTTGCATAACCTGATGTTGCGCCGGTATGGTCAAACCGAGATTGTTGATGGGAAGATGATTTACCTTGTTTTGCCGGACAGTGATGACGGGAGCAGACGGGCGGATGAGGCGGAGACTTATCACATCAAGCCGACCTCAGAGGTCAAACAGGGGACAGACGGAATGATGTACCGGACATATCTGATGCTTCGCGGTTCCAGTACATATAACACCAAAGAGATGAGCGAGCTGATTGACGGCTTGGTGTCAGAATGCAGGGAGCAGGGGATTGAAACAATCCCTCCGGAAGAGCTGAAACGAATGATGGAGCTATATGAAACGAATTGGAGAAAACACCATGAAGAAATTGTTTAGCGTACTTACAGATGATTTGCATCATTGTATCATCACGGGGGATTGTAATGTTGCCATCCACCATGTATTTAATGGGCCGAACCGGTATCTATCAGAAAAGTATGGTTTTCTGGTTCCGCTCCGGCCTGACTGGCACAATATGACTTCTTACAGTGTACATATGGATCAGGTGTTTGATGAAAGCTTAAAACGCAAGGCTCAAAGATATTATGAAGAGCACTATGGAAGCCGGGAGGATTTCCGGCGGGAATTTGGAAAGAGTTACCTCTGATGGCGAGGATAATATGTCACGATATTAAATGCCATTTTGGAATAAATGTCCTAAGGCCGGTGCGTCTGACCGTCCATCGGCCGGAAAGGAGGTAAGGTGGGAAAGACACAAAGAGAAAAAGGGAAACGCGGGGAGCGTGAGCTGGCGGGCCTCCTGAGGGAGTACGGTTATGACTGCCGCAGGGGGCAGCAGTATTGCGGGACCGCCGGTGATGCGGATGTGGTAGGGCTTCCGGGTGTCCATATAGAGTGTAAAAGGGTGGAACGCCTAAATCTCCAAGATGCTATGTCACAGGCTGTAAGAGACACAGAGGCAGAAAAAATGCCTTTTTGTGATGAGATATATCCAGCGGTATTCCATCGGAGAGACCGGTGCGAATGGTTAGTGACGATGAGGCTGGAAGACTGGATTGAGCTATATAGGGAATGGGAAGCAGGCAGGGAGATGGACAGTAGGTGAAAACATGAATTATATAGCCATAATCAATTCTTTCTGGGATTCGGCCACGACAAATCCGTTGTCTACAGGGCAGGTGTCGTTATATTTTGCGTTATTGCATGTATGCAACAGAAGCAACTGGACAGAGTGGTTTCAAGCGCCGAATCAAGTGCTGTCAGTACTGACGGGAATGAGCAGGTCAGGAATACTGAAAGCGAGAAATGAATTAAAACAAAGAGGGCTGATTGATTTCCGGGAAAGGGGAACCAAGACGACAGTGTACTGTATCACTATAGCAAATAGTAAGCAAGCTGGTATGCGAGATGGTGTGCAAAACAGTAATCAAAACAGTATGCAAGATGGTGTGCAAAACAGTAGCACATTATATAAACATAAACAAAAACAAAACAATAAGAAAGATACTAACGTATCAAAAGAACCCGCCGCCCCGTCAAAGGTGAAACACAAGCATGGTGAATACGGTCATGTCCTGTTGACGGACCAGGAGCTTGAAAAACTGACCAGCGAGTACGGAACTTCCCTGACCACAGATGCCGTTCGGTACCTGGATGAATATGTGGAAATGAAGGGGTACAAACACAAGAGCAGTTACCTGGCTATTAGGAAGTGGGTCATTGACGCCGCAAAACGGGAGAGGAGGGAAAAAGGTGGATGCTTTGGAGAAGATGATAAGCCGGATAAGAACAGAGAGGCAGGAAACTATCTTGAAAATGCCGGGGAAGATTTCACAGGGTTCTGAATGCTCTGAATGTCATGGGACTGGCTGGGTGTACTGGCGCGATGCGGAAGGCATAGAGTATGGACGCCGGTGTGAGTGCGGTCTGGTAGAACGCCAGATCATGGAGCGCAAGCTGTCTTTCGCTAATCTTCCAGAGGCTTTTGCAGACATGGAACTCAATACATTCTGTCTGGACGTGTACCGGAAAGAGGACAGCAGGAAAACGATAAGGCAGGCGTGTTCTGCGGTTAAATATTATCTGGATAATCTGAATGATATGAGATCTGCCGGAATGGGGCTGTACCTGTACTCTGATACAAAAGGGTCGGGTAAAACAAGGATGGCAGCCAGTATCGCAAATGAATTGATAAAAAAATACCGGATGCAGGTAAAATTTGCAGGTTCCGTGCAAATCGTCAACGAAATCAAAGCATCCTGGAGTAGTAGAGATGAAAACGAGAGCAGCCTTTTGTCAGCACTTGCAAGCGTAGATGTTTTGGTGATTGATGATTTTGGCGCAGAGGTACCAAAAGACTGGATAGGAGAACGGTTTTATGCCATTATCAACGGGCGGTATCAGGATAAGCTGCCGACGATTTTTACCAGCAATTCCAACCTGGAGGATTTGCGGTATGATGAACGGATTGTAAACCGGATAAAGGAGCGAACCTATCAAATCCCGTTTCCAGAAGAATCGATCCGAGATGTAATTGCAGCAGAAAACCGGAAAGCTTTGATTTCTGGGATACAGAAAATGAGAAGATAAAGCTGAGGAAGTGCAATGATGAGAGAGTGTTGTGGGTGGCATATCCATTACGGGTGTATGCTGTGCAGGAAAGGAAAAGAGCTATGGAGAGATTAACACATCCCCGCAGTAGCGGGATCAAGACGGGATATTGGAGTCCAAACAAGAAAGATGAGCTGGTTGAGCGGTTGGCAGCGTATGAGGATACCGGGCTGACACCGGAAGAAATCAAGGCGTTAAACGCGAACGGAAAACATCAGAGCACCGCTGGATTCCGGTGGAGGAGAGGCTGCCGGAAGCCAGAAAAGATGTTTTGGTTGTGTGAAAACGGGGTGGATTTTGGTAGCATGGTATGGCTCTGGGAAAAAAGGTGGCATATATCGCCATCAGATGTGGGCACACTTCATGAAAATATTGTTGCCTGGATGCCGCTGCCGGAGCCGTATCAGTAGGAGGAGTGAATTATGGAGTATGGTTATTATAACATGGACTGCATGGAGGGCATGAAACAATTCCCAGATAAGTATTTTGACATTGCTATCACTGATCCTCCCTACTTTTCCGGCCCAGAACGCAGAGGGTATTATGGTCGGAAAGTAAGTCCGATAGGCGTACAGAGGCACTACGAACCCTCAGAAAACTGGGAAGTACCAGGAGAAGATTACTTCCGTGAACTGGAACGTGTTTCCAAACATCAGATCATATGGGGCTGTAATTATTTTGACTGGAATTTTCCAACGGGAAGGATCGTATGGGACAAGTGCAATGGCTCCAACAGTTTCTCGGATTGTGAGATAGCCTCCTGCAGTCTGCATGATTCTGTCCGCCTGTTCCGGTATATGTGGAATGGGATGATGCAGGGAAAGAGCATCAAAGAGGGCTGGATCCAGCAGGGAAATAAGAAGCTTAACGAGAAACGGATCCACCCAACCCAGAAGCCAGTTAATCTCTACCGCTGGCTGGTCCAGAAATATGTACAGCCGGGATGGAAGGTACTGGATACCCATGTAGGGAGTGCCAGCAGCCTAATCGCATATGAGGAAGCAGGGATTCCGTATGTTGGATTTGAGATTGATCCTAAGCGGTATGAGCTGTCGAAACAGAGGCTTGAAGAGCATAGGGTACAGCTGGCATTACATGATTTTGGGATAATTTAAGGCTCAGTTGTAGTAAACAGTTGTGGTATTAAACAAGTAGTTGTTGTATCGAGTTAAAACGAATTAAAGTCGAGTTAAATTAAGATTTGAGGAAGAAAAATGAATAGGAAAGAAACGACGAGATTTTTAAGTGACTTACTTGTAAAAGAGCGACTAACAGGCCGCGGAAAATACTATGCCAGTGAAGTATCGCTTGATTATGGTACGAAAGATATAAAGAGAGTAGACTTCATACAGTTTGAACCGCAAGGAGTTATTAATGTAAGTGAAATTGAAAAAGGTATATTTACATCGTATGAGGTAAAGAGCTGCAAGGCAGATTTCAACAGCGGTTTCGGAAGAAATTTTGTAACCGAGAAAAATTATTTTGTTATGCCGATGTCGTTGTATAAAGAAGTAGCAACAGAAATAAGGCACCCGATTGGCGTGATGTGCCCGGTTCCAGCGACAAGAGATATACACGAAGAATTTGAAAATCCTACGCCTCTGGATGCTTTAGGTGTAGTATGGGATATGAAAATTATTAGACCCGCATATCAGATAGGACGAAAGCGCTCTATGACGGAATTGCTTTTTTGTTTGTTGAGATCTGGACATTAAATATAGAAAATTAAGGTTTAGGGGATATAAGATGGCGCATATAGAAATATGGTATCGTTGCCCTTTGTGCAAACGTGCATATGACACGGAGAGGGAAGCTGTCATATGTAAAAATAAACATCCGATTATAACAGAACGCCGTGCGGTTGGTAAAGACGGAAAAGCTGTGAGGATTGACAGACCAGGAGAAGAAGCATGGGCATTGAGAGAAGCGGATTTGAGCGACTTTATAGAAGAGCGTAAAAGGCAATTAAAAGAAATGCAGAATTGACATCTACCATTTCGGTGATTGTACCGGGATGGCAGATAAAATTAAAATTTTATGGAGGAAAAGAAAAATGATGAAATTAAATGACACAATTGAAATGATGACCAGTGAAGATTACAAGGAAAGATTTAAAGCCGAGTATTATCAGCTAAAAGTAAGAGTATGTGGTTTATCTAATATGCTTAGCGCATGGGATAATAACAAACTCACTTTTGAACCGACTTGCCCTAGAAGCACATATGATTTACAAATGAAAGCAATGAGAGATTACATGGCAATTCTTGAGATGAGAGCGGTTATGGAACATATAAATTTGGACACAAGTTTGATGAGCTAAACTGACATTTAGAGGAGGAAGCACAATGTACAAGAATCAAGAAGGATATCCGGATCCAGCCGCAGGAGCTGCGATCCGGGAAGCGGACAGGCCGCCAGAAGATTACCGCAAGGCTGTCCGCATGATGCTCTTTACTGCTAAGTGTATGGGCTATCATGTGGAAGACACGATCCGTCTGAGAGATGAAAAGACAGGGAGGGTATGGCCGTGAATGTACTTAAGAGCGTAGTGATTATCCTGTGGGCCATAACAGGGACAATCAATTTGATATGGCACAATATAGACCGCTGGGATTACCTGATGGTCTGGGGCTCCCTGATGGCGGTGCTGATGATCTGGAGGTGATGTTATGCCGGCACCAGTATATTATGACCTGTACGATTGCGGAAAGCTTGTAGGGCGGTACAGCGGCATTGAGCTGCAAAAGAGATTCGGCTGGAAGTGCAGGCCACAGGTCGATAAGTACAGTGATATGGGAATCCTGTACCAGAAGAGGTACCTGATTGTCCGAGTGGATATGGAAACCTGGGCGGATGAGTGGGATGAGGCCAGACAGAGGATTTTGAGGGCGAGGAGGTGATACCGTTGGACAAGCAGATTTTGGAGCAGTACATAGATGCCTGCGAGCTGATTAAGGACACCAAGGAGGAGATCCGGAAGCTGAGGAAGCGCCGCAGCCAGATACAGCAGGACAGCGTTAAGGGATCGTCGCATGAGTTCCCTTACACCTTACAGACCTATCATTTGGAGGGGCTTGGGTATGCAGCCGTTAAGGATCCGGATGAGTTGGACCGTATGGAGAAGTTACTGGAGGAGCGGATCCGGAACGCAGAGAAGATTAAGCGCCAGGTGGAAACATGGCTTAATACAATCTCACCCAGAATGCAGCGGATTATCCGGTATAGGATATTTGAGGAATTGACTTGGGCGCAGGTAGCTGTGAAAATGGGACGGAAATCGACTCCAGACGGGATAAGGAAAGAATTTGAGGCCTTTATGAAAGCTGCGTAAAGTTTTTCCGTTTTTTCCTGTTTTTCCGTTTTTAAAATGTTATAGTGTATCATGAAGCCAAAGGCATAACGCCGACGGCTTACACTTAAATCGACGGTCGCCAGGGTGCTACAGCCGGGTGGCCGGTTCGTCTGGCTCTGGTTCCATCCCAGGGCTGGACGCCCCCTTCTCCGGATCCTTAGCTCAGTCGGTAGAGCAGGTGGCTGTTAACCACCGTGTCCCAGGTTCGATTCCTGGAGGATCCGTTGGTTTTTCTTTTGCATGATTTTTCTCCTTTGGAGAGGCTCCTGCTCCGGCAGGGGCTTTTCTTTTTATCAACATATTGTGGATAAAGTGGGGATAAGTACAAGATGTTGGAATGGAGGTGAGCCTGATGGCATTAACGCCAAAACAAAAACTATTTGTGGATGAATATCTGATTGACCTGAATGCTACGCAGGCCGCCATTCGGGCCGGATATAGGCCAAGCAATGCAGAACAGATGGGATATCAGCTACTTCAGAAAACTTCAGTTTCAGACGCGATTAAAACAGCCATGGCAGAGCGATCCCGCCGGACAGGTATCAATCAGGACAGGATTTTGACTGAGCTGGCCTGTATCGCTCTGGTAAATCCTGCAAAGGTAGTTAATTTCGATGAGGTTACCATTCGAGAGGATGCACTTCCGGAAGACCTGGCGGCTGTAGCATCCGTCAAGGTAAAGAAATTCCCGACCAAAGACGGGGGAGAGGGGATTGAGAGAGAAATCAAGTTCTGGGACAAAACGAAGGCGTTAGATCTGGCTGGCCGCCATCTTGGTATGTTTAAAGATAAATTGGAGGTCTCCGGCGCACTGGAAACAGAAAAGACCAAGCTGGATGATCTGATTCAGCAGATGCGTGGCGGTGATGGATAATGAGCACAGAACGTCTGTTACTATCTGAAAAATACAAGGCCTTTCTTCGTTGCGATGCCCCTGTGGAGTTTCTGGAAGGCACGACAGCCGCCGGAAAGACAACAGTAGGCCTATTCAAATTTATGCTTAAGGTGGCAGAATCCCCCAAGAAATTGCACATCATAGCTGCCAAAGACACCGGAACCGCCGAGAAGAACATCATTAACAAGGATTTGGGTATTGTTGATGATTTTGGTGTACTGGCTGAATATAACGGCAACGGTACCAAGGATGATAAGATTCCCCACATCCTGTTTCACACGTCCCAGGGTGATAAGATTGTATATGTCATGGGATATGGGGACAAGAAGAAGTGGCAGAAGGCTCTTGGCGGTCAGTACGGCTGCCTGTATATTGATGAGGTCAACACAGCCGATATAGATTTTGTCCGTGAGGCAGCCATGCGCTGTGATTACTTTATGGCGACCCTCAATCCGGATGATCCAAACCTGGATGTTTATCGGGAATACATCAACTGCTCCCGGCCTCTGCCGGAATGGGAAGAGGAAACGCCACAGGAAATCCGAAACGAGCTGAAAGAAGAACCAAAACCCGGTTGGGTGCATTGGTTCTTTTCTTTTGTCCATAACCTCGGCCTGCCGAAAGAAAAGATAGACAAGATCATAGCCAACACGCCCAAGGGCACCAAAATCTGGAAGAATAAGATTCTGGGACTGCGTGGAAAGGCTACAGGCTTGGTATTTAGTAACTTTGACCGCGCCCATCATGTTAAGAGTAAGGAGTGGGCCAAACAGTTCATACAGCATCCAGAGGAGCCAAGAAAAAAGGAATTTTTCATGTATTTTTCGGCTGCTGTTGATACGTCTTACTCCCAGAAATCTCCGGATACAATAGCAATGTCATTTCTTGGAATCACGAATAAGGGACGCTGTATTGTTCTGGCAGAAAAAGTGTATAACAATGCCACACTGGAAGTACCGCTTGCCCCATCCGATACGGTTCAGAATCTGGTTGATTTTCTGGACCGAAACAAGAAAGAATGGGGCCTGTCAAGAAATGCTTTCCTGGATAATGCAGATCAGGCAACCATGCAGGAGTGGAATAAGTATAAGCGCCGGAATGGTTACGTCTATACGCTTAATAACGCATGGAAGCAGATGGAAATCATTGACCGAATCAACGCACAGCTGGGATGGATGGCATATGACGATAGCGCGAAAATAGAGCCATGCTTTTATGTGGTGGACACCTGCACAAATTACATTGCAGAGCTTGATTCCTATAGCTGGATGGAAGATAAGGACAACGTGCCAGAAGACAGAAACGATCATATGGTTAACTCCGTGCAATATGCATGGATTCCCTACCAGAGTAAGATTTTTAAGGGGTGAAAAAGATGAATTGGATACAGAATTTTGTAAAAAAACTTTTCAGGATTCAGCCGGCCCGGGAAAGAGAGGTTGTAATCATAGAACCCCATACGTTTCTGGCGGATGTGATACGGAATAAGCTATGGTACCGGGGAGACAGCGCAGAACTGGAACAATATTTTAAAAAGACAGCCCGCTGGGATGTAGAGAAAGCCAGATTCTGGGCGGCAACAGCTCAGGGAAGCGTCCGCAAGATGCACAGTGGAATCGTATCTACGGTTGTGGACCGGTACAGGGATATTGTTCTGGCTGATATGGATGCAGTAGATTTCGGTGAGGGGCAGTTAGAAACAGAAGAGACCTGGAAAGAAATATTTGACGGGGCCGATCTTAACAATGTGATCGGTGAGGGTATTTCCGGGGCGCTTGCTTCCGGAGACGGTGCTTTCAAGATTACGGCAGACGAGTGCAGCCCTTACCCGATCATTGAGTTTTATGACGCGGAAAATGTCAATTATGTATACAGTCATTCCCGGCTTAAGGAAATTAAATTCTATACGAGCTATAAATCCGGAAGCAAGGAGCTGCGGCTGGAAGAAACTTATGGATACGGGTACATCAAGTACAGACTGTATGATGATTATGGTCGGGAGGTATCCTTAAAGCAGCTTCCGGAAACGGCGCACTTGATGGATATAGGGATAGAGGGAGATCTGCTGCTGGCAGTCCCGCTCAAAATATTCTCATCAATCAAATACAAGCATCGTGGAAAGGCGTTATTTGACGGGAAGACGGACGTGCTGGATGGTTTGGACGAGGTAATAAGCCAGTGGATGGATGCGATCCGGATGGGGCGTATTAAACGTTACATACCAGAGAATCTGATACCAAGAGATCCGGTTGACGGAAAGATGCTTCCGGCCAATCCATTTGACAATGATTTTATTGCTATCGGGGATAATATGGCAGAGAAATCCAATCAGCAGGTGGAGATTTCCCAGCCACAGATTTCCTACGAGGCATATGTCAGCAGTTACGCCAGTTTTCTGGACATGGTGTTGCAGGGTATCATATCCCCGTCTACTCTGGGGATTGATCTCAAAAAGACAGATAATGCCGAGTCGCAGAGGGAGAAAGAAAAGGTGACACTCCATGTGCGGAATAAGATTGTAGATGCTTTGAATGAGACGCTTCCGGAGCTGATCCAGGTGGTATTACAATGTTATGATCTGATGTGTGGGAAAGCACCAGGGGAGTATGAGCCGACAGTAAAATTCGGTGAATACGCTTCTCCTGATTTTGGTACCACAGTAGAGACAGTGGGAAAAGCCAAACAGTACGGCGTAATGTCCCTGGAAACCTCTGTGGATCAGCTGTATGGAGATACTTGGACGCAGGAAGAAAAGGACGCAGAGGTGGAACGCCTGAAAACAGAACAGGGTATTGCAGAGCTGGAAGAGCCGGGGATCAATCAGTCTGCCGGTTCTTTTCAGTTGAATACAGAAGGAGGCAGATCAGATGGTGGTGACAATAGGGAAAAAGGTCTGGGCGGTGAATCAGGAACGGTACAAGAGTCTTCTGGCGCTGGGAAGTGAGCAGGTTCCCTTTGGGGTGTACGCTATTGAAAAGGACGGGCAGGCAGAAATGCGCTTCGATCATTGCAAGAGCATTACCCAGCTGAAAAAACTGATTCGCCAATTCAAGGCGGCAGGTTATAAGGTATATGCAAATGGGAGGTAACTACTATGGATATACCAGGATTTACATTGCTTCTGCAAGATTTTTGTGATTATTGCCCGGATTTTGAGGCGGAAGTTGAGTCCTTTGATTGTACATGCATTGGTCACAAATCCCCGAAAACGACTCATAGTATTAGGTGCAAGAATCGAAAGCGCTGCGCCCGGATTATGGAGAATTTGAAAGCGAAGTATCAGAATGAATGAGTATGACATTACAGCTGCTTTTAAAGTGATTGAAAATGAGCTGATCGCTTCCATGATCCGTAATATGGACCGCCACAGGGCTGAGGAAACAAAAGAGGGCTATGAATGGTCTATGTGGCAGGCCGAGCAGCTTAAGGCCTTAGAAAAGTATAAACGAGACAACCAGAAGAAGTACAAGAAGCAGTTCCAGAAGATAAACGGGGAGATTGACCTTCTGATCCGACAAGCCAGAGAAACGGGGAATATGCAGCAGGAAATAAAAATACTGGAGGCGATTAAAAAGGGGTTTCCGACCAAGAAGATCAGCAAGGGCATGGCAGGAGAGTTCTTCCGTCTGAATGACCGTAAGCTGGAAGCCTTGATTGAGGCCACTACTCACGACATGGAGAAAGCTGAAACTGCGATCCTGCGCAAGGCAGAGGATGATTACAGGCAGGCGATTTATAACGCTCAGGTATACGCCAATACAGGCGCAGGGACCTACGAAAAGGCTGTGGATATGGCTACGAAGGATATGTTATCCCGTGGCCTTAACTGTGTACAGTATGTCAATGGAGCCCGTCATACATTGGCTGATTATGCTGATATGGCAATCCGAACGGCATCAAAGAGGGCATACCTGCAAGGCGAAGGAGAGAAGCGGCAGGAATGGGGAATAGCCACGGTAATTATCAACAAGCGTGGGAATCCCTGCCCCAAATGTCTCCCGTTTTGCGGGAAGGTTCTGATCGATGATGTGTGGAGCGGCGGCCCTGAGGACGGGGTGGATCTGGAAACTGGGAAGAAATATCCCCTGATGAGTTATGCAATCAGCTGCGGTCTGTATCATCCACGCTGTAAGGACAGCCACACAACCTATTTTCCGGGTATTTCCACAGCGGACGATACATGGACAAAAGAGGAACTGGAAGCTATTGGACAGAAATACGAAGCAGAGCAGAAACAGCAGTATGCGAAGCGGCAGGAAGAGAAGTATGAGCGGCTGGCTAAGTATTCGCTGGATGTGGAAAATCAGAAAAAGTATGCCAAAAGACAGGCTCAATGGAAACAGCAGCATCCTCAGGGATGGCGGCGGCAGTTTATGAGGAACGGTTCTGCCGAACCCGAAAAGACTTGGAGGGAAAAATATAATGAGACAGTAGGAAAAGAGACTGTTTTGAAAGAGCGTTTAGACCAGCTTAATCAGGAGAGCCGGAAATGGGAAGAAAAGTATTTTGAAACCATGGATGAAGAGTATGCTCAGAAATCACTTTCTAATGATCCGGAAATAGAAGATATCACAAAGCAGCTTGATAAAATTCAGGAAGAAAAGAAAGCATATGTTAAAATACGCCTGACAGAAGCCGAAAAGAGTATGGCAGAGGCAGGAATTGCTGAAACTGTTAAGTTATCTGAGAAAATGACAGTGGAATCGATTGATATACTGGAAAATTCTCTTCGGGAGATGGTAGTGGATAATGGACTCCCATCATTGAAAGGGGTAAGATATGATCCGTCTTTTGTCAATTTATATGGTGGAAAAGATACGGTCGCCCTTTATAACTGGGGGGATGAGACTATGTATATCGGGGAAATGCTGTCTGATCCAGATGCATATAAGCAGCACAGACTTTTGGCTGAAAGATCGTATAAAAAACAGCATAGCGAGCACGCCCCCACTTGGAAGAGTACGATTAATAACCTGGAAAAAGAAATAGGCGAAGAGGATGACAGCAGACGGAGAAAATATCTGACAAAAAATAGAAATGATGTACTTTCCGGATTGATTTCTCAAAGAAGACTTGTGGCAGAGGATGCGAAGGACGCAATTATCCATGAATACGGGCACCATGTCCATAATAAAGCAAGCTCTGAAAGCAATATTTTCGGTTCCAAAGAGTTGAAATCAAAGAAGTTTGCCGGATCATATGAATGGGGCGGAGTCCATGAGGGAAAAGTGACGGCGGCGCAGGTTAGTGATTATGCAGCAGAGTCACCCCTTGAGGCATTTGCTGAGAGTTTTACTGCATATGTGAAAGATGAAGATATACCTGAGAGTCTAAAATCTGTGGTAGAAGGAGCCATAGAAAAAACGGGTGGAAAATTGAAACAGCCAGTTGTAAAGGTACCGGATTCTGGTATAATAAAATTAACAGATACAGATCAATACGTTTTAAATCAGTATGTGAGTTTTGATTTTTACCCAATCAACGAAAAACTAAGAAATGGAACTCCGTTGACAGAACGGGAAAGAAACATGGCAGAACAACTGGACAGTGCATTGCAAAAGATGCCGTTGTATAAAGGAAATCTATCACGTTCGCTGTATTTTGGAGGCGATAGAGATGCCATAAAAGAATGTTTGAATAAATTTCCAGTTGGAGAAGAAATTTGTTTTAAAGAATTTCTTAGCACTACATGTGGAGCAGAACTATATAACCCAGATGGTGAGATTCAGATATTCATTGAAAATTCCAGAAAAGGTCGGGATATCACAAATATAAATAGTATGGAAATGGAAGTTCTTTATGAGAGAAAATCAAAATTCAAGGTGATAAATGTAACGGAAAAAGCTGAAAAGCATTGGATTTTATTGCGGGAGGGCTAATGGGAAATACTAAAAAGAAGCCATATTCGTCCAAACGATGGACTGATATTCCAATTCCGGAATCAATAGGACATGTGGATTTCAGTGAAGTGGAAAAAAGGGAAAATGATAGGAAAATGGAAGAAATCATGAGAGCTTATGGCGTCATTGATTCCGATGAACATGTGAGAAACGGTAAAGTGATAAAGGGATAATACCACCAGTCAGTAATGGCCGGTGGTTTTTTGTACCCATTTTTAGCGTTGCGACGTCGCAACAGGAAGGAGCGCATAATGAGTAGATTGTTAAGATGGCTGAAACGGTTCTTCTGCAGGGCAAAGCCTGGATGTGAACACCAGTATAGAAAACACTGGTGCCGCCGCCATGGCCCTTATGGCGGCTATGTGAGGCGGTGCGTCAAGTGTGGGAAAATTGAGTCATAGCAAGTCATAAAATTAGTCATAGACACGCAGGCGGTGCCTGGGTGTTATTTTTTCGCCTTTTTTCGGCAGGCGTTAAAGAACCGGAAGAAAGGAAGGTGTCATAATGACGCAGGAACAGTTTGAAGCTCTTGGCATCGAAAAATCTCTTGCCAAGAAGGCCGCAGAGGAATCCAAAAAGGAGCTGGAGGGGTATGTGGCAAAAGACACATACGACCAGACAGAGCAGCAACGTAAACAGCTGGAAACATCCGTCAATGACTACAAGACCCAGCTGGAGGCATTAAAAACGACTGCCGGGGACAATGCAGCGCTTACCCAGCAGATCACAGACTTCCAGAATCAGATCAAGCAGAAGGATCTGGATCATCAGAAAGAGATTATGGATCTTAAGCTGACCAATGCCATTAAGCTGGCTATTTCTGCATCCGCGCAGGACAGCGATCTGGTAGCCGGTCTGGTTGACAGAAACAAACTTATCCTTGGTGAGGACGGAAAAGTAACTGGTCTGGATGAGCAGGTAAAGGCACTGAAAGAAAGTAAGCCATTCCTGTTTAAGGCGGAGCAGAAGCCTGCTGCAAAGAAAGGTTTCTTCCCTATCGGAGCCAAGGAAACGGATGGAGGCAGTGGCGGGGAAGGCGGCCGCATGACAATGAAGGAAGCAATCGCAGCCAAATTAGGCATGGGAGCAGATGAGAAAGGAGAGTAAAAAATAATGGCGATTACACTTGAAGAAGCAAAAAAGAATGTGCAGGATGACCTGCAGATGGGCGTGATTGATGAGTTCCAGAAATCCAACTGGATTTTGGAGCACATCCCATTCGATGATGCGGTATCACCGACTGGCGGAGGAGCAACGCCAAGTTACAGCTATACCCGTCTTAAGACACAGCCGACGGCACAGTTTCGAGAGATCAACAAGGAATACACCCCATCTGAGGTAACCAAAGAGCGCCACACGGTTGAAATTAAGGTGTTTGGCGGTTCTTATGAGATTGACCGTGTGATTGCAAGCATGGGAGGCATTGTAAGCGAGGTGGAGCTGCAGCAGGCTCAGAAGATCAAGGCAGCGCAGGCACTGTTTAATGATACATTCATCAACGGTGATACAGGAAAAGATTCCAAAGCTTTTGATGGCCTGGATAAGGCGCTGACAGGAAGCAGCACAGAGTACAACAAGGCAGGAAGCATTGACCTGTCTACCTCCGAAATGATCACTAAGAATTACCAGTATTTTCTGGATATGCTGGATGAGTTCCTTGGCGGTCTGGATGGTACTCCGTCCTGCATCATGGGAAATAATAAACTGATCTCCAAGCTCCGTGCTTGCGCGAGACGTGCCAGTATGTACCAGGTAACAAAGGATAACTGGGGAAACCAGGTGGAGAACTATGGCAGTATCCCGTTTGTGGACATGAAAACAAAACCTGGTACCAATGATGAGGTGGTCGGGATTGATGACGATGCAGGAACAACCTCTCTTTATGTAGCCCGTCTGGCTATGGATGGACTTCACGCGGTTTCTTTCGCAGGCGTGGCCCCTGTCCAGACCTGGCTTCCTGATTTTTCTACCGCCGGAGCCGTAAAGAAAGGTGAAGTGGAAATGAATGCAGCCATTGCGCTGAAAGCATCCAAGGCGGCAGGCGTATTCCGTAACATTAAAGTGAAATAGTAGGAGGTATAAGGCATGAAGGTGTATAGCCCCAACAAAGATTATACCGGAGTATCGGCATCCGTGCCATTTTGCGGCGGAGTAGGGGAAACAGGCGATCCATATCTGTTAGATTGGTTCAGGAAACACGGTTATACCGTAGGAGAGGCTGGGGATGCGAAAGCATTTGAACATGAGGGCGAACCTGAAAATACGGAAGAACCCAAACCGTCCAAAGAACCAGGCAAAAAGGCGCCATCCAAGAAAGCAGGTGAGTGATATGGCATATGAGCCATACGCTGCACCTGATTTTTATTTGCATGAGTATGGCGGGAGCCTGATCCCGGAGGATAAGCTTTCTGGCGCTCTCCGACAGGCATCCCGCCACATTGATTCCCTGACCTTCAACCGGATTGCGGGCCGGGGAATTTCTGATCTTACACCATTTCAGCAAGATCTGATCCGGGAGGTGGTCTGCCAGCAGGCGGATTTTGAATACGAAAATGCGGACGAGATCAGCACGATCCTGCAAAGCTACAGTATCAACGGCGTATCTGCTCAATTTGGCAGCTCCTGGAATGTGTATACGGAACAGGGAGTTGCTATGAAGAGAGATGTGTATGCTCTGCTGCGCCAGACAGGACTATGCTGCCGGGGATTGAGGTGATTATATGAAATACCCTTGTTTGGTACCGAAACGGCTGTGTAAAACGGAGATCCATGTACATCTGGAATCTGAGGGGACAGACGAATACGGACAGCCGGAAAAGGTTCTGGATCTTGACCTTCTGGGCAATTTTCAGGACGGAGCTAAAACGGTGTGGACGGATGAAAAGAAGCTGGTACAGATCACAGGTACAGCCCTGTTTCCTGGGGATATCGCCCCGGACTGGCCTTCCTTAAGCGGTGGTACAGTGACGGTGTTCGGTGAAGTACGTCGGATCAATCGGGGAAGTAAAGCTCGGAATCCGGACGGGACGGTCAATTATTGCCGGCTGGAGGTGATCTGATGCAGGTAAAATCTTCCGTCAAGCTGAATATGGCGAGGATCAATGAGCTCACACAGGCGGCAGTGACAGCCTTGGAGAAGACTGGGGAGGCCCTGCATACAGAGGTGATACAGGCACAGGTCATGCCGTTTGATACAGGCCATTTGCAGGGAGACGCTACCTTTGTGGATTACAGCGAATCTTCTCAGGGGAAGGTATCACTGGTAGCAAGCACACCATATGCCCGGAGGCTGTACTACCATCCGGAATACAACTTCCAGACAGATGAAAACCCTAATGCAAAGGGACATTGGTTTGAAGATTGGCTGCCCGGAGGAAGTAAGGCGGATTTTGTTCCTAAAGCTTTTAAGGAGAATTATAAAAAGGCAGGTGGTGTGTGATGCTGACCTTAGATGATATCAAAGGATACATAGCCGGTCTTGGGGAGTACAACATGGTGTACATCGGCAAGATGGACAACAAGAGGGAGCATTCCATAGGCGTATATCCCCGAAAAGCTTCTGGACAGCCTGTGACGGCTCTGGGAGGCCCACAGTACAGCTCCTATGATATTCGCCGCATATCCCTGTTGATTCACTGGGATAAGGATGTACGGGCCTCAGAACAGGCGGCCTATGAATTATTTGAGAAACTTAGAAACGTATCCAGCCCGATGATAGGCGATACCCGTGTTAACCAGATCAGTCTTAAGGTACCAGAACCACAGCTGGTAGGTACAGATGATAACGGGGTATACGAGTATGTGATCTGGTTGGATTTTGTATATCAGAGAAAGCGAGGAAAACGAGATGGCAGGAGAAGCTAAAGTCTATCCGGTACATAATAACGAATTTAAGTTCGGGACCAAAGGCATGACCAGCTCGGATGAGGATATGGTGATGCCGGCAGACCTTGAAAATTTTGCTCCATCCATTGATGGAACGGTAGAGGAATGGTACGCCATGGATGCAAAAGGCTGGGCTAAGTCGGCTATGACAGGAAAGAAGCTGTCATTTGCTTTTAAGGGCAAGAGATCCGTGGGAGATCCTGGGAATGACTATATTGCGGGGCTTGCATGGAAATTCGGGCAGGATGTTATGACGAAATTTGAGTGGGTCATGGTATCTGGTGCAAAGCTGGCATGCACTGTGGTAGTCAACGTAACCACTCCCGGAGGCGGGGATACCACGAATATTGATACCCTTGAATTTGAGGTAACGTGTTACGGCAAGCCGGAATTTACACCGGCTCCGGGAATTGGCGGCTGAACAGAAGGAGAGAAAAAGAATGTCAAGAAGAGTAGATATTACAGAAAAATTAAGCTTTAACGAGAATCCCTGCCTTGTGATCAGGGGGAGGGAATTAGAAGTTAATACAGATGCCCCAACCATGCTTAAGGTGATGGGGATTATGTCCAATGATGATCCGGGAGCAGAAGAGATCATTGGCGCTTATGAGCTTGTCTTTCCTCAGGCGTCAAGGGATGTGATCGAAAAGGAATTGAAGTTAAGCTTTAACGACCTGATTATTGTAGTACAGGAAGCCTTTAATCTGGTTCTGGGAGAAGACAGCAAGCCGGGAGAGCAGTGACCCGTACTACGATCTGTTTGAGGACTGGGATCTGATTGTATCCAGTTTCCTGTCGCAGTACGGGTTAAGAATCAGGACGAAAGAGTTTGAATCGGTATCCTGGGATGAATTTAAGGCGCTGATTGCCGGATTAGCTCCGGAGACCGCTTTAGGGCGCGTAGTAGCAATCCGATCCGAAACGGATAAGGATGTTATCAAGCACTTCTCAAAGGATCAGCGCCGGATCTATGACGAATGGAGGAACCGAGGGGCTGAAACCATGGACGAGAAAACCTTTGAGCAGAGCATGGCAGAACTGGAAACTATGTTTGCAGCCATGTGCGGTTAGTAGGAGGTGGCGGAAATTGAAAAAGTAAGAAAGCAGATCCGGTGTCCATATTGCGGATACCGGATGCCTATTTATTATGATCCTGACGCCTGTGCAAAAGGGATTTTTGTACGATGTAAGGGCCGGGATTGCAAGAGAGAGTTCGAGGTAGATATACAGCCGGACAAGTAGTGCCATTATGTGCCGATGTCTGAGTAACAGATAGAGGCAGGTGGTACATATGGCAGCTGATGCATCCATTAGTTTTGACATATCGCTGGAATTAGGAAAAATCAAGACAGCAATAGACAATACATCTCGGAAAGTAAAGGCGGATTTTGAAAAAGCCTTTTCAAAGTCAGCACAAAAATGCCAGAGGTCATGCGACGAGATGGCCGGAGCTTTCAGAAAAGTGGATGCTTCCGCTGATGAAACCCGACAGAAAATAGATGCTATTTTAAGGGATAGCGAAAAAAGCGCAAAATCAAAGGCTTCCTCTATTGCCTGGATTTATCGAAAGCAGGGAATGGGCCAATCGGAAGCCATGAAAAAAGCATGGTCGGAGATTGAACGGAATAGCAAGTCATCCTCCGAAAAGGTTAAAAAGAGCATACGAGGTATCGGATCACAGGCAAAAGAAACCTCTGGAGAGCTTACTGGTGCACTGGGACCAGCGCTTAAAAAGATAGGGTTTGCCTTAGGTGCGGCGTTTTCTGTGAAAAAACTGATTGACTTTGGAGCTGATTGCCTGCGTCTTGGGTCAGATCTTCAGGAAGTCCAGAACGTGGTGGACGTAACATTCTCCCAGATGTCGAAGCAAGTGGATAATTTCGCCAAGAATGCAGCGGCTTCCTTCGGCTTGTCTGAAACCATGGCGAAGAAGTTTGCCGGTACATCCGGAGCCATGGCAAAATCATTCGGATTCAGTGAACAGGCGGCTTATGAGATGGCTACAACCCTCACCGGACTGGCAGGGGATGTAGCCTCTTTCTATAATATCAGCCAGGACGAAGCTTACACCAAACTGAAATCCGTATTCACGGGCGAAACTGAAACGCTGAAGGATCTGGGCGTGGTTATGACCCAAAGCGCCCTTGATGCGTATGCTCTGGCAAATGGATACAACAAGACTACGGCAAAGATGTCCGAGATGGAGAAGGTGGCCCTGCGGTATAAGTTTGTGCAGGATCAGCTCTCTGCTGCCTCTGGTGATTTTATCCGGACTTCTGACGGATGGGCGAATCAGGTAAGGGTCTTACAGCTCCAGTTTGATTCGTTGAAAGCCACCATCGGACAGGGATTGATTAACGTTCTGACACCAGTAATTAAGGTAATCAATACCATTATCGGCAAGCTGATGAGCCTTGCAAACGCTTTCAAGGCATTTACTGAAATGATTACCGGAAAGGGCTCATCCGGCGGTGGAACCAGTGCAGCGGCCGCAGGAATGGAAGCAGTGGCACAGTCTGCGGATAAGGCCAATACAGCCGCAGGCGGAGCAGGAAGCGCTGCGAAGAAGGCCGCCAAGGACATGAAGAGTGTCACTACAGGGATTGATGAGCTGAATATCATCGACCCTGACACCGGATCTGATGGAGGCGGATCGGGCGGCGGAGCTGCAGGTGGGTATGACGTAGACCAGTTTGATATGGGCGCGGTTGATACATCTGCGGTAGAAGCCATGGATAGCAAGTATCAGGCGCTGATCGACAGGGCTAAGGAACTTAAGAATCTGTTTGAGGCAGGATTTAAGGGTGGCTTTGGAGATACTGCGGTATTTGACAGCATACAGGCATCTATAGACAACATTAAGGATAGTCTGAAAAACATTTTTAATGACCCGGAAGTAGAGCAGGCAGCCATCAGGTTTTCTAATATTTTAACCGTTAATCTGGGGCGTATTGCCGGATCTGTAGCCGGAATCGGTACAACCATAGCGGACAATCTTCTGGGCGGCATCAGTCTGTATTTGCAGCAGAATACAGAGCGGATCAGGGAATACCTGGTATCTATGTTTGATATCGGTTCCCGTGTTGCTCAGATTGCAGGTGATTTTTCCAAGGCTGTTAATACTATCTTTTCAGCCTTCCGGAGTGGAAGCGCAAAGCAGATCACTGCTGATGTTATAGGGATTTTTTCGGAATCCTTTATGGGAGTTTCTGAATTAGCCGGAACATTTGCGGCGGATATTCTGGATATTATTGCGGCACCATTCGTGGAAAATGCGGACTACATCAGAACTACGCTGGAGGACACGTTTGGAGCAATAGAACCTGTATTTTCCGCAATAAAAGACCTTATTTCTGAGACGTTTGAAAAAGTCAGGGCCACATATGATAGTCATGTAGCTCCCATGATGGCAGCATTTAAGCAGGGATTTACAGAGATAGGAACTCTGCTGCTCAATGTCTATAACACATATTTTCTGCCAGTATTACAGAATTTATCGAATAAATTTGTTGAAGTCAAAGACAATTATTTAAGCCCGCTCATTGATAAGTTTCTGGATTTTGGTGGAAAAGTAGCGGATGCTATTACTCAATTATGGACAGGTGCTTTGCAACCGTTTATTGAGTGGTTTATAGCCAATGTGGCTCCTGTAATTGCTGGCGCTTTACAAACGATTGTAGAAGCCGTTTTCGGATTTATTGAGGTTGTTACTCCAATTATCGAAGGGTTTATCACACTGTTAAGCGGAGTCATTGAATTTGTAGTAGGAGTATTCACCGCAGACTGGACAATGGCCTGGGAAGGAATTAAGGAAATCTTCTTCGGAATATGGGAGATCTTAAAAGGCATCGTTACAGCGGCAGTCAATACGATATACGCAACCATAAAGGCAGTATGGACGAATATCTCCAACATTACAACCGCTATCTGGAACGGCATAAAATCCCTGCTCAACACCATTTGGAACTGGCTAAAATCCCTTGCAACTACCCTGTTTACTGCAATCAAAAATGCGATCAGTACAATCTGGGAAAGCATTAAATCCACAACTTCCGAGATCTGGGAAGGAATCAAGAGCACCCTGTCTACCCTCTGGGATACCATCAAAACGGCTGTAGATGAGAAATTCACAGCCATGCGGGATGCGATCACGGGCATATGGGATACTGTGAGAAGCAAAACCAAGGAAATATGGGATGGTATCTGGGCTGATATAAAGGGCATCATCAACATGATTATCAGCGGCGTTGAGAGCATGGCAAACCGCGTTATTGATGCTATTAACGCCATGATCGATGCTGTGAATGAGGTAGCGGATAAAGTGCCTGGAATCGGTGCAGATCTCATTCCTAATATTCCAAATATCAACCTTCCGCGTTTGGCACAAGGCGGCTTTGTCCGCGCCAACACGCCACAGCTTGCCATGATCGGTGACAACCGGCACTATGGCGAGATTGTGGCACCTGAGGATAAGATGCAGGAGATGGTAGACCGTGCGGTTGCAATGGCATCACGCAACAGCAGCGGCATGAGCGACCAGTACCTTGCTATTATGGTAGGCCTTCTGCAAAAGATTATAGAGTTAATCGAGCAGATGGATCTGACCGTCTATGTGGATATCAGGGAAATCAAGAAGCAGCTGGCTGATCTGGAGAAGCGCAGCGGCTACAAGCTCAGACCAACATAAGGAGGAAACAGCATGGCAATCTATATCAACGGGCACAAATACCCCTCTTATGACCAGGGGCCGGGTCTCACCATTGCCACCAACGTCAACCAGGGCAAAAACGCCCTGGGAGAGTTTGTAGGGCAGAGAGTGGGACGGGATCAGGACAAGATAGACGGCCTGCAGTGGTCTTATCTGGATGCTGCCACTTGGGGAAGTATCCTGCGGGAATTTGACGAATTCGTAGTAACTGTCAAGTTTCCGGATATGAAGACAGGAGGCTGGAAAACAGAGCGGATGTATCCCGGAAATAGAACGGCCAAGGTCTGGGAAGAAGATGAAGACGGGCTTCCGACTATGTACAAGGACTGCAAGGTTAATCTGGTAGACTGCGGGGTGATTGAATAATGCAGGCAGCAAGCAGCAAATACAAAGAGGTTATGCGCCGCAAATGGCGCAATCCTCTATCCCATCTGCGTGTTACGATTGGTCTTATCAATCAGGAGGCACAGGCATCCGCATATATTCCAGATCCGGATCAGTATACTTATTTTTCCGACCTTAAGAAACCCATGGACAATTACAAGGTACAGGAGTTGTATGGTACCTGTGATGAGGATTATACGCAGGTGGATGGCTCCATGTACTTTCTGCCGCACGAGGCGGATGCAGTGGTTCTCAATCAGGGACTTGTGACGGAGAAGCTTCTGGGAGATATCGAGATCCGTTTTCCGGTTCAGTATGATATTAAGGGTCTGACGGTAGAGTTCGGGAAAGCATATCCGGTTGATTTTTCCATTGTGTCCGATCATCATACAGTAGAGGTAACAGACAATGCAGACGGCCATTATGTGACCGAGGAGATCTTCGAGGGAGCCACCTTCCTGCGGTTCTCCCCGTCCCGGATGATTAACGGGCAGAGTCGGTTCCGGATCAACCAGATCACTATGGGGATTGGTATTTACTTTGACAGCCGCAAAATTCTGTCAGCCACGAAAAAAGAGCATATCAGTCCTATATCGGAGGAATTACCTACGATTGATTTTAGTTTGACGGTCAGTAATAAGGATCGGGCTTTTGATGTGGAGAACGATGAGAGCAGCGTTAACTTTTTTGAGTTGGGACAAGATATAGAGGCGCTGTACGGGCAGGAATTGGACGATGGAACCATAGAATGGATTCCAGGCATTAACCTGGCGCTGAAAGAGTGGTCTGCGGATGATGAGAAACTGAACCTGAGCGCATCCGACCGGTTTGACAGCATGGACGGTACCTATTACCGGGGACAGTATCATCCAGAAGGGATTAGTCTGTATAATCTGGCGGTTGATGTATTCACGGACGCCGGGGTGGATCCAAGGGAATATGGGGTTGATACCTATCTGAAAACCGTGATTGTAAGGAATCCCATCCCGGTTGTAGCCCACAAGGAAGCGCTCCAGCTGATCGCTAATGCAGGTCGCTGTATCCTGTATCAGGATCGGACAGGAAAAATATATCTGAAATCCAGCTTTGTGCCGGAGATGTCCGCATCATCAGAGGATGAGGCGTATTTTTCCCATGTCAGTACGATATTGAGTAAGGATGCAGGCACCCGTGATGAGTATGCACTGACAGGGCAGGATTATTCTACGGCGGGCGGCGCAGTGTATTTCCTCCCACGGCAGTCTGATGGAGGAACGTACCTCAATACAGGATATGTCTCTGATCTGGCAGCGGATGAAAAAGGAACCTTTCAGAATAACCCCACCGTTACCCTTACGATGGAAGCGGCATATAAGTGTTTTGGCGTTACACTGATGTTCGGACGCAACTGGCCGGATACTGCCATATTCCATTCATACAACAGCGGAGAGCTTCAGGAAGATTACGAAGTCAGAGGTTTGGAACAGACAGCAGTAATCAGCCATGAGTTCCCAGAGTTCGACCGGTTGGTGATTGAGTTTACAAAAGGGGCGCCCAATAACCGTGTGATCCTGGATCAGATCGCTTTCGGGGACAGCACGGATTATGTATTGGAGTATGGTGTAGAGTTGACGAAAACGCCGGAAGGTACCAAGCTGCCCCGTGTGAAAGAGCTGCAGGTATTGCGTACTTTGTACAGCCAGGGAAATGGCGAGGTACAGGAATTGATTCGGGAAACTATCAGCCTGACAGCGCAGGACAACCAGTATACATTCTATTTTTCCAACCCGTCCTATGGATTATCAGTATCCCTCACAGAGCCACAAGAAGGGCAAGGGGTAACCATTATAGAGAGCAGTGCTTACTATGCAACCGTGGCCCTTACAGGCGTTGCAGGAGCGGCAGAGGTTGTAATAAGCGGTAAGGAATATGTGGCAACACAAGCTAAGGTTAGCCGCCAGCTTAATCCCACAGGAAGCTCGGAAACGTGGGAGAACCCGTTGGTATCGGATGTAGTCCATGCTGCCGATCTGGCTGATTGGATTGGTGATTATTTTAAGGCTGACCGGGAATATAACCTGCAATATCGGGGAGAACCGAGGATAGACGCCAATGACATTGCATTTCTTGAAAATAAGTATGTTCCGGATCTTCTGATCCGCGTGACAGACCACACATTGAAATATAATGGAGCACTATCCGGGACGATCAAGGCAAGGAGGGATATGAGCTATGTGGCAACAGCCAAAAACAGACTGGCGGGCAAGTGATTTTTTTAATATCCAGGATTACAACCGGATTAAGGGCAATCTTAATGAGATCCGGAGCATGGCCTTGGAACTTTGGCCGGAGTTTGAATTTGAGGATATGGGGCAGGACAAGGCCTATCAGGACTATGGATTTTATGCAGATGAGATTAACCGGTTTGAGGATAATCTGGATCATATTTGCACTGGTACATATCCCTTTGAGATCGGAGATAAGCGGACATACAGTGAGAATCAGCCCTTTATTGGCTGGGAGGAGCTGAACCGGATTGAAAGCGCCTGCCTGAAAATGTACCTGAATATCCAGTCGGGCATGGACAGCAGGCCAACCTTGGAAATGACATTGGGAGGAGATGTAAATACATGGCTTTAAAAACAGATTTTGTGGATGCTCTTTTTGAACAGAAAAAGATTCGCCTGAATGAAAACGGGGATGGAACGGTGACGCCGGTAGACGAAACAGAGTATACTCGTCAGGGAGATAAGTTTGGAGCTAAGGAGATTAACGCCACCAACGAGGCAGTAAACGGTCTGTCAGAGGATATGGTAGACCTAAAAAAATCTGTCAGTGATGGAAAAACACAGGTTGCCGCAGCCATCACTGCGAAACGGGTACCTACAGCGGCAACCGCAACATTCAGGGAGATGGCGGCCAATATCGGAAAGATTGTCCTGGGAAGCGGCAATGCGGTGCCGTCGGATGTTCTGGCAGGTAAGACGTTTACAAACAACGATGGCAAGGAATATACTGGCACCATGCCCAACCGTGGCGATTACAACGGCTGGGGCAACAGCAAAGGTAATGATGCAGGCAATCAGAGAATGTGGGTCCGGCTTCCGGGCGGTTATTACAACGAGAATACAGAAGTATATCTGTCATGGGCGGATATCCGGGCTATGGCAGGGATCACGCCGGAGAAGGTTAAAAAGAATGAGTGGATACTGGGGGTACAGGGAAATTTTGAGGGGTGGGTTCCGAACCCTCAGGATCTGTATTACAACGGGGTCAATAGTGCTGGTCTTATCCTTCTGTACGGCTGGACTTTTGAGAACACAAGAATAGCATTTTATTATGATAGTCTCGCTGGCTCGGTTCCGTCCTTCAGGTTTCCTAACGCTATCGATGTCAGAAGTTATTCGAGATTGATTTTTGAGGGATATTTTCATTGGTCTACGGATTCGACTATGTATTGTATTCTTAATAATCCTACTCAGGTTAGTCGCGCCAATTTTAATAAAGGAGCCACTTATGTTGCACTTGATATTTCACAAGTAGTTACAATCAACGCAAATGCAACCATCAATATGTCACTGGATAGAGCTTCAGGCGGTGTTTGTTATATCACCAGAATAAGGTTAGAGTAAATCAAGTTATTAAAAAGGAGCCAGATGATGGATGAATTAACAAAAGCAGAGCTGGCCCGCATCCGTGACGAGGATCAGCGCCAGAACCGGCGCATTGAGCTGCTGGAGGATATGAGTAAGGTGATCCAGGATCTGGTACTCTCCATCCATGGCCTTGCGAAAGACATGGAACAGATGCTACAGGAGCAGAAGGAGCAGGGGAAGCGACTGGACAACCAGAGTAAGCGTCTGGATGCCCTGGAACGGGAACCGGGCAACACCTACAAGGACATTAAAAAAACAGTAATCACAGCGATAGTAAGCGCGCTTGCCGGATCACTGGCAACCGGGCTTATTTTAATCTTGTCGCAGACTATCCATTGAGAGGAGGTGAGGAGCTATGCTTAAGAACTGTGTATTTAGGGCTGATGTGGATACCATCCGGTGGGTTAAGGCCGCAGGTATCCGTGCGGTCAAGACCATGGCGCAGACATTTGTCGCCACCATCGGCTCGGCAGCGGTCATGGGTGAGGTCAACTGGCCTATGGTAGCCAGTGCATCCGCGCTGTCCGGTATCCTGTCGGTGGCAACGTCCATCGCAGGACTTCCGGAGCTGCCAGCCAAGACCTGAGAGGAGGTGATCCATAGGTCTCCCGTCCGGCAGGGTCAGAGCCGGAAAGAAACTACTATTACATCATTTTGAAAGTGAGGAAAAAGATTATGGCAAACGCAACAGGAAAGAGAGCAGACAAGAGAACAGCAGAGCAGAGAAAGAACGACGCAGCACAGAAGAGAAGACCCAAGGGTGCACAGGATACTACTTTTGTAACCACCGGCCCTGCAACCGGCAAGGAGGACGAGAGAGCGGTAGGCACGGAAGATAAGTAAGCTGTGCGGCGTCGCAACACAGACAGGCCCCGGGATTTCCTGGGGCCGTTTTTGGTTGGAGGGAATATGATTACAGCAGTATTTACAGATAACGATGATTACGCCCATGCCTACGGTCTCTGGCAGTGGGATTACGGCCAGCAGCTCAGGATTGAGGGATTACATCTTCCGACGGCGGTAGAAATCCACTTTGCGCTACAGGAGACCGGCGGCGAGGCCATAACCCGTGTGGGTACCACTAAGGACGGCGTAACAACCGTCACGATCCCGGACAGTGTGCTGGAGGGAAATCGTGCGACATGGACGGCAGATAAGGCATATAACATCTATGCGTGGGTATACCTGTCGGATAAGTCATCCGGCGAGACGATCAAGCGCATTACCATGCAGGTCAAATCACGCCCCAAGCCGGAAGCCTTTGAGGCACCGGGAGATGGGGAGATTTTTCACGAGGCGATTGAAGCCGTTAATGATGCCGCCAAACGTGCGGAAGAGGCTGGTGGCAAGGCTGTAGTCGCTGCGGATGAGGCCAAGGCAGCAGCCACCCAGACAGCGGAGCATCTGCAAGCTACAGAGGGTCTTGCAGAGCAGGTAGAGACCAACGCCGACACCGTGGCGCAGGATAAGCAGGCTGTAGCAGGGATGCTCTCTCAGACACAGCAGGCGGCCTCAGATGCGGCGTTATCAGCACAGGCAGCCAAGTTATCAGAAACGGCAGCAGGACAGGCCCAGACGGGAGCTGAGGCGGCGGAGGATACAGCCAGACAGTACGCTGAGGAGACAGAGGCGGATCGTCAGGCAGTTGCCAATGATAAGCAGGTAGTTAGCCAGATGAGGGAAGCAGTGGCGGCAGACCGTCAGGTGGTAGAGCAGACCGCTGCGCAGTTTGGACAGACCGCCCAAGATGCGCTTACAGCCATAGGGCAGGCTCAGAGCACGGCTGTGGGGGATGTTAAGGCCGAGGGGCAGAAACAGACCACAGCGGTACAGGAGGCAGGTACACAGGCAGTCAGTGAGGTTGCTGAGGCCAAGACTACAGCAGTGCAGGCAGTCACCACGGAGGGCGATAAGCAGACCAAAAGGGTTGAGGATGCGGCTGCCGGGATTATAGCGGATAGGGAGCAGATCAACCAGAATAAGGCTGATATAGCCGGCCTGGTGGAAGGGATGACAGATCTGGCACCGGCAATCCTTAATACAGCGTCCGACTCCGTCATTACCGCCGATGATGCCGCAGAGGATCGTCCGTTCCGGGGGCTGAGGGTGTTTGGACAGACGGAGCAGGTGAGGACTACAGGAGCACAGCTATTTGATGCTAAGACATTTCTCAAATCGCAAATCGAAAAAGGTGTTGTGTCAATTAATAGTGACGGCAAAATTGTATTAAACGGTATAATTGATGCCAATAATAGAGCTTTTACCGTTACACTACAACCCGGTACATATACTTTATCGGCAGACAAACCGTCTACTTGGCACATCATAGCACCTACTGATGGGGTATTTAATCAAAAAATAACTGTGGGTGCAGAAACAACTTATAATTGCTATATAGCCAACGGGACTTATAACAATATAGAAACCACCCCTATGATTAATGTTGGCTCTTCGGCTTTGCCATACGAACCCTACACCGGCGGCAAACCATCCCCCAGTCCAGAGTATCCGCAGGGGATAGTGAGTGCTGGTGAGGGTGGTAGCATTACGGTGGAGGTGGGTGGAAAGAACCTGTTAACAGGGAGATTGTACTTCACAAATTATTCAAATGATATTCCGCATGTTCGCAACGAGGATGAAGTTGCCTTACCTTATGCACCATCAAATGAGACTCATGGAATTGGTTATGTTGTTCCGTGTAAGCCTGGTGTGCAGTATACCTTTTCTGTCACAAACCCAAACAAAAACTGGTGGCTGGGAATTGCAGAATACGAAAATTTCGAACAGGCAAAAAGCATTTTAAATAAGATAGGGTATCAGTATGGGAGTGAAAAGAGCAGTATCAAATACACTGCTGTCGGAAATGGTGTTTTGGTATGTGCGATAGCAGGAAAATGGACGGACGGAAAAACAACTATCCATGAATGCACAGAATCCGAGTTATTGCAACTTGAAATCGGTTCTGAAGCAACCACCTACGAGCCACCACGCATTCCCCAATCCCTCACCCTCGCCACTCCTAACGGTCTCCCCGGTGTGTCAGTCAGCAAGGACGGCAACTACACGGACGCAGACGGTCAGCAGTGGGTGTGTGATGAGATTGACTTGGAGAGGGGTAAGTATGTGCAGAGGGTAGTGATCGAAAACATAAGCGGTGGCTGGGAATTAAAACCTTCATCAGATATATCAGGAAGGTTTTTGCAGAGCAGATTGACTAATACTTTTCAAACCGCAGACAAAACAGCGGTCTGCAACATTGCGAGTTTTACCAGTTGGGGGACACCTGTGAATGATAAGTATGCATTTGCATTAAATACTAAAGTCATTTATTTTTCGCCTCCAAAAGGTGCGGAAATAACAGCAGAAGAACTCAATGCAAAGCTTAATTCACTCTCATTTCCTGTGGTGTTTGTGGGCGAGTTAGCCACCCCCATCGAGCGTGACCTCACCCCCGAAGAGATTGCCGCCTACAAGGCCCTGCGGACATATGGCCCGACTACGGTTGTAAGTAATGACGCAGGGGTACATATGGAAGTAACGTATGTGGCAGATACCAAGGCTTACATCGACAAGAAATTTAAGGAATTAAATCAAGCTATCGTGAACACTCAAATTGCATTGTTATAGGAGGTACATAATGTACGATATTGTAAAAAATGTTATTATATCAGGTGATTTTAGATTATCTGATATGCAGACTAAAATTGATACTCTCTGGGTACAGGGAGATTTGACTGAAGATGAAAGAAATGAGTTAATCGCTATCATGAAACAGTATGTTAAACCAGAATCAGAAGCTCCAGAACAGATAGAATTGTACAAGCAGCTACTTGCAAAATATGAATCTCTGGATGAGCGTGTGACCAAGTTGGAAAATGGCGGTGTGACACCGGAACCACCTACAGGCGTAGAAATCCCTGTCTGGGAGCCTTGGGACGGCATCAGTAATCAGTACCAATATGGAGCTGTAGTTACAGTCGATCAGAAATATTACATTAGTGCACATCAGGGACAGAATACCTGGATGCCGGGTAGCATGGGAACGGAAGGACTATGGAAGGAGATCAGTAAAGAAGATGCGGAGGCTGTAATATCCGGCACGAAAACACCGGATCAGGTGGTTAAGGGAGAATAAGGTATGGAGATAAGACGAGAGATTAAGCAGATAAATTGTTATGCAGGTCAAAACCGCCCAGCATGGATCGTGATCCACGAGACGGACAACTACAAGATGGGGGCCGGTGCACTCAAACACTCCGAAGCCCATCGAAACGGCAACCTGTCCACGTCTGTGCATTGGTATGTGGACGATACGGTAGCAGTACAGACGTTGTATTACAGCGACGGTGCATACGCAGTCGGTAGACAATATGGTACGCCTCTGGTGCCGGGAGTAACCAACACCAACAGCATTAACATCGAGATCTGCGTCAACCCGGACTCTGATTACAATCAGGCCTGGGCTAATTGTATTGAGCTTGTACGCCAGATCATGACAGAAACAGGGATCGGGGCCGATCATGTGATCCGGCACTACGACGCCAAGCGCAAGCACTGCCCCCGTAAGATGCTGGATCAGCCGCAGTTATGGGATGATTTTAAGGCGGCGCTGATTGAGCCGGTAAAAAAAGCCGGCTGGCAGCAGGAAGATGGTGGCTGGAGATACTACCTTGGTAACGGTCAGCCAGTCCGAAATGATTGGTACTGGTACGAGGGCAAGTGGTACTGGTTCGACGGCGCAGGCATGATGGTACATGACACATGGTACAAGTATAAAGACCACTGGTACTATCTGGGTGCAGACGGGGCTATGGTAACGGGCCAGCAGACCATAGACGGTAAGTGGTACATCATGGATGATGAGGGCCGGATGATTGTGGAGCCGGTGATGCTTACTCCGGATCAGGATGGGGCGCTAAGATGGCCCGGGCTGGTGGAATAAAGCAAAGAAAAAGAGGGCCAATACACCTAAGGCCCTCTCTGTATCTAATATTAGATTATAAAGTTAATAGTATTTTATCTTCTCTTCGTCGGTAGGAACAACCTCGATGATATCACCTGGCTGCATTTTGCACATAATACATATTTTATTAAGAGTTTCCAGAGTAATGCTTTTCCCTGACCTTATATTTTGCATAGTTTGCGAGGGAAGTAGCTTATCATGCTGGATTCTTGTTTGACTATATCCGTGTTTCTTTAATTCCTCGAATATATCTATCTTATATTTAATCAATGGTTTCATCTCCTTTCATTTATATAGTATCATTTCTTCTTTTTTGAGTCAATAAATTATTCTAATTTTAGATAAAAACTATTGACATTAAGCTAATATTAGAATATAATAATGGTGTAATAAAGAAAACGGAGGAAATAGAGATGAAAAAATATGACTTAAGCAATATTATGAAGCAGGCTTGGAAGATGGTTAAAGAAATCGGATTGACTATTTCCGCCGCACTTAAAAAATCTTGGCAGGAGGCAAAGAAGATGAAAGATGAAGTTAAGAATGTAGTGGTAAAGAGTTTTTATGATTACAATGCACGTCGGTATGGCACACCGTGGGTGACTGTGATGGACGAGCAGGGTAAATACGATTTTACCAAAAGAATCGGAACTTTTACCGGCAACGCTGATGATGGCGGGGATTTGATTGTATACGCTCCCGTAGTTGGCCAGGTATATGGTTACGGTCAAAAAGATTACCGCGGTAACAACACCATTAAACGGTTTTGCGTGTGGACCGAAAACGGTTTTGCAGAGTGTGATAAGATGGGTAAAATAAAGGAGGCGTAATTGATGAAAGAAATCAGCAGGAAGGAAATAGAACAGCAGGTTCGAGAGGAGCTTAAGGAAGCGAGAGCGTTCTGCTCTTATGGTTATGGAAGGTATTACACGATGATGATTGATTTATCAGATGGGAGCATTTGGTCAGATCACTTCCTGGATTGCGAGACTTGGAAAGAATATCGCAGTGAAAGCATCGTGAGATTAAGCACCAATGGCATGATTGATAATGTGGACAATGCGTATATTGATGATGCCATTGATAAGTTGATCGCAGCAGGATGGATTGTCAAAAAATAAGCGGCTGCGTAACCGACCAAAGTACACCGCAACCGCTACCAACTAAGGGCAGCTTCATTATATCATAGCTGCCCTCTTAAGAAAAGAGGATTATAATGACTTTAAAAGAATTTCGGTCAGTGAGTGCCGGAGAAAAGAACGGACCGGAGATTTTTGCAGATCTGTATTTTGCAGAGGTCATTGAGTTTTGGTTTGAGACTCATAGGCTAACACTGGCTAAACCAACGGTATACAATTATAAAAAGTACATACCATTGGTAAAGCAATATTTTACAGGTGCACTCGTCCAGAAAATAACACAAGAAGATGTTTTGGAGTTTCTCGAATATCTGAGCCGACTGAATCTTAAGAAGACCTCGCAAAGAAATTACATCAAGATACTACGAATGAGCCTGAAGTTTGCACACCAGGAAAACTGTATTTATCACAATCCATGCGATGGCGTAAAATTTCCGAACATCAAAAAGACAGATATTACGCCGTTCCAGGAGGAAGAGGTTATTGCACTATTGTCCCAAGATGCCCCACAGTGGGTTAAGGACGGGATTGTTATAGGATTTTATACCGGTTTACGTCCTTGTGAGATTTATGCGCTTAGATGGGTAGACATTGTATTTGAGGCGGCAGGAGGATATATCATGGTCCAGCACTCCATTTCTCGTGCATCATCGGACGTAGAGCTAAAAAGCGCTAAAACAGATCAAGGCGTCCGCAGGGTTGACTTTGGGCGCATTCTTGGCAATTATCTTAAGCAGATGTCGCGCACATCATCAGCGTATGTTTTCCCATCCCCGACATCAGAGCAAAAATACAGAATCCCTTGGAATATTGCCAAATTTGTCAAGGCGATGTGCAGGGGATCAGGGGTAATGGAACGTGATTTTAGGGCGATACGGCACACTCATGCAAGTGTCCTGTTAAAATATAATGTGCATCCAAAGATAGTTCAGGAGCGTCTGGGACACACGGATGTTAAAATAACGCTGGGTGTATACAGCCATATTGTTCCGACTATCCAAGCAGTGGCTGTTGACGTTCTTGATACAATCGATATTTGCGGGAATAAATAAAGAAAAAAGCGGCTGCCAAATAAAGCAGTCGCTTTTTTTGAAAAATCCACTTATGAGCCAAAGCTCAACATGACAAAAAATAAAATAATGATTACTTACCTTAATCCACGATGCATATACATCGACCATGTACTTAAAGTATAATACCTATCCTCATAGGCGTCAAGGGTGAATTTGCAAATGATATTTGCATAAGAAGTCACATCTAAATTATTGCAGTATAGAAGCGATTATCAATGAACTGTAGCTGCTTCTATTTTTGCTTCTATGTTTTTGGCAGCCGCCCTTTATATAGGAAGAAACATCATAAGTTATGACATTCTGGCCCGCCGTACTGACTCATAATAAACTGCGCCAGTTTGGCATTCGGCTCCTTAATATTTACCGGAAACTGGAGACGTTTTTCATAAATCCACATTATAAATTCCCTCCTTCCCATGGCCAGGGATCACTGACCCAGGTCCAGTAGGCATTTTCAGTCACATTGCCCGCATTTAAGGGGCCAAACCGGGCCTCATAGGCGGCTTTTGCGTTTTTGTAGGCTTCCATCATCTGATTGAGATAGGAGAGAGCTTCCATATCACAGGGGTGAGTGTCCAGATAGAGATTGGCCTCCACCACGGCAAAGCTGGTCTGGTTTACTGCCTGGAGCAAGGCTCCTCTTGATGGGTTCTGAAGATGTTCTGTCATCGTCCGCACCTCCCGTAATTAAATGGAAGATCCAGGTCAGGGAAGATGGTTCCCTGCATGAGGCCGCGTTCAGGCGCATAGGCAGTCTGCCACTGCTGCCACGGTACATAGGCCATAGCTACGGGGTGATGCTGCTCCAGATAACCGGCTGTGGTATCCGGGCAGTTCACGATGGGCCATACGGTACCTCCCTGATTCATATTTGTTCCCATCTGAGGATATCCTGTCTGGGGATAACCGGCTTCTCCATAAGGAAGGGACTGATTCATATCCCATCCGGGCCACATCTGGGTGGATGGTCCGGAATATTCCGGCTGTGCGGCCGGTCTGTCTGATACGCCGGGAACGACACGGCTTCTGCATCCGCATCCGCAGCTGCAGGTCGAAGCTTTTGCATCCATATATGCTTCCATTGTTTGAAATCTCCTTTTTATTCTTTCTTTATTATTTTATGAAGAGATACATAACAGGTGACGGTTTTTGCGCAGGAACACTTTGTCTCACTGTCCCATATGATATGGTACAACCAATTAAAAAAGGAGAGTAGAGATTATGTGTTGTCTTTTATGCTGTTGTAATAATGGATGCAGAAATGCAGAACAGAATGGAAATGGCTCTGGCTGTGGATGTCAAAACAGATGTGGCTGCGGATGCCAAAACAGATGCGGCTGCGGATGCAGAATTTCCGGCTGCTGCTGCGGCTGCCGAAACTGCAATACGGGGTCTGGCGGTACCGGAACGACCGATTCCTGCGGCTGCGGCGGAACACAGGCAGCGGACAGGGAACGCCGGGCATACCGTCAGGGATACCGCGACGGCTGGAACTGGGGGTACTGGCAGGGCTGGAATGATGCTGTCTGGGGCCGGAATGGCAGAGACAGAAATAGCTGCGGAGATTAAAACGTATAAAAATTCAAATTGCAGGAAAAGTCCCGGCATTTACCGGGACTTCTCTGCATTTGTAACTGTTTTGACATGATGGGGATATTTGTTTGCAAACAGGTGGTTTTGTATAATATACAAAAATATGGAAGACTATATAATAATTCAATCAATCAAACATACATATTTTTGTTGGAAATAAAAACAAAATAATTGTATTTTTAATTAACTGATATGTAAGATGGATTACATATAGTTTTTTGTAATGTCAATATTTTTGTGCAAAATTTGTACCTATGTTAAAGATAAACAAAAAATATAGAAGAAAATCGTATAAAATTGAGTATTTAATATTCTATATTTTTGTGCTAATATACAAGCGGGGTGTTAATAATACGTTAAGATTTTATATAAATCTGCAAATAACGTGTTAAGACTACAGAAACATTAAAAAGAGGAGGAGTTACAACTATGAGAAAGGTGAAAAAATTTATGGCTCTTGGTGCTGCAGCTGTAATGGCGGCCAGCATGTTGGCGGGATGTGGAGGTTCCGGATCGGCAGCAACAGAAGCGCAAAAAGAAAATGCTGCTCCGGTGTCTGCAGAAGCAGAAAAGGAAAAAGAGCCTGCTGGTGAAGCGGCATCAACAGAGGTGGAGAAAATCGATTTGGTATTCAGTCATATCAATGCAGAGACTCATACCTGGCATAAGATGGCTGAGAAGTTCAAAGAACTGATTGAAGAAAAATCGGGAGGAAATATTACAGTTACTATTTATCCAAATAACCAGCTTGGTTCTGAGATTGAAACAGTACAGTCTGCAATTGCTGGTATGGGGGATTGCGATATTGTTCTGACTGGCGAATCTATGCAGACTTATGTTGAAGAGTTGGGTATCATTGGTATGCCGTATGCTATTACCAGTGATGAACATATGGATGCGGTTCTGGAGGGTGATGTAGGTAAAGAACTGGGGGATCTGATGCTAAAGGCAGGTCTTAGAAGTTTAGGCGCTGTTAAGCGTGGACCACGTAACATTACTTCTAATAAGGAAATTCACACCCCAGATGATTTGAAGGGTTTTATTATTCGTACTCCAGAGTCAAAAATGACTATGGCAGCATTTGAAGCTATGGGTGCAAAGCCAACTCCGATGGCATTCTCTGAGATTTTCACATCCTTACAGCAGGGCGTTATCCATGGACAGGAGAATCCTCTTGCAAATATCTATGACGCATCTCTGTACGAGGTTCAGGATTATGTTATTGAAACAGAGCATCTGAGAGCGTGGGTTTATATGGCTATTTCCGAAGCAAGATTTTCAAGTTTTTCTCCAGAAGCGCAGGCTATGATTCAGGAGTGTGCTTCTGAGGCCATTGCTTATGAGCATGAGCTGTTCCTAGCGGACGAAGCTCAGTTAAAGAGCACTCTTGAAGAGAAAGGGATGATCTTCATTGAGGTTGACCAGACTCCATTTAAGGAGAAAGCTGTTTCTGGTGTGCTTGAGGTATTATCCGACAAACAGAAAGCAATCTATGAGAAGATGGTTGCTGCTGATCCGGCAAAATAATTCAGAGATATAAGGCAATGCCGGTTTCCTGTTAGACAGGAACCGGCATTCATTATGTGCGCTGCTATTAAAAGTATGCTGAGATTAATTCAGGAGGTAGTGTGAAAGAAAGTAGAGGAAAGTCATAGATTGGCGCACTTGAATAAGCTGTCTAAAGCAGGCAACTTTTTGAAGTGTTATAGAGTTAGGAAATTAGTTCAAGAAGCGAATGGTTCATCAGGAGGAAGTAATCCTTCTCGTTGCAATAGTTTCCTGGCTTGTTTGATAGCCTTCGCCTTTTGTTTTTCAACAAGAGCTACAGGCATGTCGATTTTGTAAAGATCGCTCGGATTCCACTGCTCACCAGTAGACAGCATCTGGTAGATGGCGGTAAGAATCATACGGGCAATAGCGATAATGGCTCTTTTCTTGCCACGACGTTTAACAAGAGATTCATATTTCTTTTTGTAGTAAGGAGATTTGTCAGATTTTACGGCTGCATGAGCACACTGTACTAATGCAGGTTTGAGGTAGACTCCGGCACGTGTAAACCGGACAGATTTCTTCTTACCAGCAGATTCATTGCTGCCAGGTGTTAAACCAGCCCAGCAACATAAACGTCTGGAACTTGAGAACTGAGACATATCAGTGCCAATTTCGGAGATGATAGTGATTGCACTATCACGTTTGACACCCGGAATGGTACAGAGGAACTGGACAGCATTTTCAAAATCAGTGTTAGAAGAAATCATATTTTCTATCATTTTATCAACATCATTGATTTCGGCTGTGATATAATCCATATGTGCGCGGACAAGGCGCATACGGTATTTTTGGGCATCAGTCATCTGATATCCTTCGACGGATTCTATAACAGCATCTTCTTTGGATTTGAGGCTCCGAAGAAGTTTTGATGCGATTTCTTCGTGGTTAATGGATGAACCCGATTGTTCAAGCAGATAGTCGATAATGGATGTGGATGACTTCCCAAAGATATCGGAAACAACAGAATCTAATGCAACATTGCAAACAGTAAGAGCATTCTGATATCTATTCTTTTCACTTGAACGGCAGGAAACAAGCTTGTAACGATAGCGAGTGTATTCCCTGAGAATACGGACTTTCTTGCAGGGAATATAACTGCCTTTGACAAGTCCAAGACGGAACAAATCCCCAATCCATTTAGAATCTTTTGTATCATCTTTGTTGCCTTTCACCGCCTTTACCCATTTAGGATTGGCAATGACAACATTGATATCATCTTCCAGAAGATTAAAGACAGGAACCCAGTATTTACCTGTGGATTCCATGCAGACATCATGGCAATCATTGTCGAGAAGCCATTGCTTGAATTCAAGAATTGAATTGTTAAAGGTGGAAAAACGCTCCTTTTGATAAGAAGGCTCAATGCCGCCGGTAGTTTTTACAATTGTGGCAACGAGAAAAGATTTGTGAACATCGACACCACAACAGGTTTGATAAGTAACTTTCATAGTCAGACTCCTTTCGTGAATGATAAGAAGCCATTGACTGAACTGCCACACAATTAAACGAAAGGCTTAAACAATTCTTAGTGTACGGATTCATGATGCCACTTATTTGTGCTTGAAAAGGCAGAACTTACACTGATTAATATGCTGTCTAAAACGAAGGAAGTTATTACAACTCCTCCTCCCGTGCTTTGTAGTGTAGCTTCTTGCAAACTATTTTACAGCACAGTGTAGAGAGTTGGAACACTTTCATTACTATTTGTGCCGCCAGCCGAAGGCGGCGGAATGGAGATTAGTATGAATAAAATTATTAACCAATATAAGCTTATTATGACTTATATCGGAATTATTGGTTTAGTTGGTTTTATTGGAAGTGTTTTGATTCAGGTTACTGCTCGTACCTTCCTTCCTACAGCTCCGAACTGGACAGAAGAGGCTGCACGTTTCTTGTTTATTTATATGGTTGCTTTTGGAGGAAATGCTGCAGTTATTACAGATGAATACGTTGGTGTAGAAATGTTGACAGAGATGTTTCCAAAGAGTGTTCAGAAAGGAATTAAAACACTTGTATTGGTAGCGCTAACAGCGTTTTCTGCATTTGTATTTTTGAAATGTGTGATGAGCAGTAAGGGTTTGATTGCAATTACACCGCCGGCGATGGTTTCCACAGCGTTGGAAATTCCGATGAAATATGTTTATATGTCGGAAGTAATTCTGTTTGGCTTTTATATGCTTAGCTTTTTGATGAGACTGTATATGTTATTTACTGAAAAGGAGGAGGCATAGGGTATGGTAGCTGTATTATTTATTACATTCATTGTATGTTTGGGACTGGGTGTGCCAGTTGCATTCAGCCTAGGGCTTTCTTCGCTAGTATATTTTATAGGAAATGATATGTCTCTGTATATGTTTGCCCAGAGATTTTTTGCAGGTCTGAATTCTTTTACACTGCTTTGTATTCCGGGCTTCGTATTTGCAGGATCTCTGATGAATCAGGGTGGTATCACAGAGCGTTTGATTGGTTTCTGTAATAAAATTGTTGGTCATATTACTGGCGGTCTGGCAATTGCGAACGTTGTTGCCTCCATGCTGTTTGCAGGTATTTCCGGTACGGCTCTAGCTGATACGGTAAGTGTGGGAGGTGTTTTGATTCCGTCTATGAAAAAAGAAGGCTATGATGCAGATTTCTCCTGTGCGGTAACTGCTGCATCTTCCTGTATTGGACCGATCATTCCTCCGTCTGTTCCTATGATTATGGCTGCAACCATGACAGGACTTTCCGTATCTAAGATGTTTGTTGCAGGTATGGTTCCTGGAATTTTGATGGGACTTGGTATGATTTTTGTTTCCTGGTATATTTCCAAGAAGCGCCATTATCCAAAAGCAGAGAGGCGGTCTACTTTAAAAGAAGTTTTGGTATCTGCGAAGGAATCCTTCTTTGCAATTCTGATGACTCTGATTATTCTATCCGGTATCTGCTTTGGTTTTGTAACGCCGACAGAGGCTTCTATTCTGGCAGTTGTATATGGTATTTTTGTTGGCTTCTTTATTTATAAAGAACTGACGATCCCGCGTCTGATTGAGAGTATGAAATCTACAGTTACCTCCAGTGCAGGTATCATGGTTTTGGTAGGTATGGCGAACGTATTTGCATATATCCTGACCAAAGAGCAGATTCCGCAGATGGTAGCAGATGCAATGTTGTCTCTGACCAGCAATAAATATATCATTCTTATTTTGATTAACCTGCTTTTGGTGTTTGTTGGTATGTTTATGGAAACCATCGCAGCAATCCTGATTCTGTTTCCAGTTCTTTTAAATCTGGTTCTTATGGTAGGCGTAGATCCAATTCAGTTCGGTGTTATGGTTGTATTGAATCTGGTTCTTGGTCTGTGTACTCCTCCGGTGGGGGTATGTTTGTTTGCAGCCACCAATATTGGTGAGACAAAGCTGACAGGAGTTGTTAAGGAATTGATTCCCTATCTGATTTCCAATTTCATCGTATTAGGACTTGTTACATTTGTACCGTTCCTGACATCTGGTATTGCAGAGATGCTTCTGGGCGCTTAAGGCTGTGCAGTTGAAAATGTATATAAAAATCACTGGATTGATTTTTCGACCCGGTGATTTTTTGATAAAATATGAAAAAGAAAGATATGAACAGGGACCGGTCATCTGGCCGATCCCTGTTTCCAGGATAAAAGGTCTAAAAGGCATCTGGCTGCGTCCTGATACCCAAGCTCGTAAACAAGCTGAAGCTTTTGCGGATCCTTTTCCATTCGTCCGATGGTAAGAGGCCTGCTGGGGCGGATCACAAAGGCCTGGCCGCTGTTTTCCAGAGACTCGATCTCATCCAGCGTCCGGTTGTACACGGATGGCCGGTTTTTAATGGTTTTTACAAAGGCTGGATAATGGCGGTAGCACAGTTCGGTAAGCCGGGTTCCCTCTGCTTTTTTCCGGTAACCCCTGTGGCGGGTAAGGACAACAACATTCCTTGGGTATCCAAGCTCCATAAAGGCTTTTACCGGGATGCTGTCCGTACAGCCGCCGTCTAGCAGCTTTTTCCCTCCGGCATGTACGATTTTTGATACCAGAGGCAGTGATGCAGAGGCCCGCAGATAGTCGATCTGCTGTTTCATGTCGGTCAGATGCAGATACTCCGGTTTTCCTGTTTCTACATTGCTGCAGCCTACATAAAATTCGGCCGGATTATTGTTAAAGGCTGTATAGTCATAAGGATCCAGCTTTTCCGGCAGCGTGTGGTAGCAGAACCGTTCTCCTGCGATGTCTCCGGTGAGGATAAGGTTTCTAACGCTCATAAAGCGAGGATCCTGGCAGTATTTTTTATAATATCGGATGTTCCGCCCGCGCTGTCCGGAAAGAAAGCTGCAGCCGTGGATGGCTCCTGCGGATACTCCGATCACTCCGTCAAAGGTTACTCCCTGATCCATAAAGAGATCCAGCACGCCGGCTGTATAGATCCCGCGCATTCCGCCGCCTTCCAGCACAAGTCCTGTCTTTTGTTCCATTTTCTGATTCCTCCATTTGGCTTTGCCGGGTGGTTCTGTCCGGCAGGCATATCGTTTGAAATATATCCAGTATACCACACTTTTCCATCGGAAAACCTTTGTTTTTGCAGAAATATTATTGATAAAAATATGACAATATGAGATAATGGCATTACATGTGGGGAGACCCCTGTATAAAGGATAAAGAACAGACAGAGTGAAACGAATAACGGAGGGTGAAGTGAAAATGAAAGTAACAATATGTATTGGAAGCGCCTGCCATTTAAAGGGTTCCAGAGAGATTATTGAAAAGCTTCAGAAGCTTGTAAATGAAAACGGCCTGTCGGAACAGGTTGACTTAAACGGAGCTTTCTGCTCCGGAAACTGCGACCACGGCGTATGTGTGACTGTGGACGGAGAGTTATATTCATTGAAGCCGGAGGACACAGAAGCGTTTTTTGAAAACGAGATCAAAGGGAGACTGTGATTATGGGCATGGAAATCATTGATTTCAAGGCCACAAAATGTAAGCACTGCTATAAATGCGTCCGCTACTGCGAGGTAAAGGCCATCCAGGTCAAGGATGGACGAGCCGTGATCATGCCTGATAAATGTATTCTCTGTGGCCACTGCCTGAAGATATGTCCGCAGTCTGCAAAGACGCTCAGAAGCGATCTGGAGCTGGTGAAGGGCTGGATCGCAGCCGGCGAGAGGGTAGTGGTTTCCATTGCACCCTCTTATATGGGTCTGTTAAAATATAAGACCATCGGCCAGGTCCGTGGGGCACTGATCCGTCTGGGGTTTGAGGATGTGAGGGAAACATCCGAGGGCGCTGCCTATGTGACGGCAGAGTATGCCAGACTGCTTAAGGAGCATCAGATGGAAAATATCATTACTACCTGCTGCCCCAGTGTCAATGACCTGATCGAGATTTACTATCCGGAGCTGGTAAAATACCTTGCGCCGGTGGTATCTCCCATGATCGCCCACGGACGCATTTTAAAGGAAGAACTGGGGCGTGAGGTGAAGATAGTATTTTTAGGCCCCTGTATTGCAAAAAAGAAGGAGGCAAACGATCCTCGCCATGATAACTGCATTGATGCGGTCTTGAATTTCCGGGATATGAAAAAATGGCTGGATCAGGAGGAAATTTCCATTGAGGATTGTGAGGATATGCCCTTTACGGCCTTTGATCCCAAGGTAAACCGCCTGTATCCTGTTACAAACGGAGTGGTAAATTCGGTACTGGCTGAGGAAGAAAGCAGGGGAGACGGCTACCGCAAGTTCTATGTCCATGGGGAGACAAACTGTATTGACCTGTGCAGGAGCATGGCCAGGGGAGAGATCAAAGGGTGCTTTATTGAAATGAATATGTGCGCCGGCGGCTGTATTAAGGGGCCGACGGTGGATGATGAGGAGTTTATTTCACGCTTTAAAGTAAAGCTGGATATGGAGGAACGGATCTGCAGGGAGCCGGCCGACCGTTCCCAGATGGAGCATGCGGTTGAGGCAGTTTCTTTCAGAAAAGAGTTTTTAGACCGTTCGCCCAAAGATCCTATGCCGACAGAGGAGCAGATCCGCCAGATCCTGCGCATGACGAATAAATTTAAGCCGGAGGATGAGTTAAACTGCGGGGCCTGCGGTTATCCTACCTGCCGGGAAAAGGCGATCGCCGTATTCCAGCACAAGGCAGAGGTTTCCATGTGCATTCCTTATATGCATGAAAAGGCGGAATCCATGTCTAATCTGGTAATGGAAACTTCTCCTAATATTGTGCTCATTGTAGGGCCGGATATGCGGATTTTAGAGTATTCCGATGTGGGAGAGAAATACTTTGGAAAGACGCGCTCAGAGGCGCTTGAGATGTATCTGTATGAATTTATTGATCCGGTGGATTTCCAGTGGGTATTCGACACCCATCAGAATATCCATGGAAAGCGGGTCAGCTATCCGGAGTACCATTTGTCCACACTCCAGAACATTGTATACATAGAAAAGGAAAATGCAGTGCTTGCTACCTTTATTGATATCACCCGTGAGGAGGAACTGGCTCAGGAGGATTATGAGAAGAAGCTGGAAACTATTGATCTGGCTCAGAAGGTGATCCACAAGCAGATGATGGTGGCTCAGGAAATTGCAGGCCTTCTGGGAGAAACGACGGCGGAAACCAAAACTACCTTAAGCAAACTGTGCCGTTCTCTGTTAGACGATTCCTCTCTCCATGAGGAGGATGAAATGGAACCACCTTTGGAAAATGTCCATATAGGAAGCGGGGCGGTTCCACTAAGCGGTGTGATGACAAGGGATTCCCTGGGAGGCGGCTCTCCAAGGCAGGCAGGAGCACAGGCTGTCATTTCGGGAGCGCCGGGTATACGGCCGGGAGCATCGGGAGCATCCGCCTCCAAGGCGGACAGCTCAGAAACGGCAGAAAAGCCGGCAGGCTATGTCCATCTGGGGAGCATCCGGCCCAAGTCTCCGGGCTTTGGGAGGTAGCGTATGGAGATAACGGTAGATGTTGCTTACAAAAGCCTGAACAAATACAGTGAGATCCTCTGCGGCGACAAGGTGGAAATCCTTCAGACAGAGGATTCCAACATTATGATTCTGGCCGACGGTATGGGAAGCGGGGTCAAGGCCAATATTTTATCTACTCTTACCTCAAAAATCCTGGGAACCATGTTTTTAAACGGAGCTACCCTGGAGGAATGTGTGGATACCATCAGTGAGACCCTTCCCATCTGCCAGGTGCGCCAGGTGGCCTACTCTACCTTCAGCATTTTGCAGGTTTTCCATAATGGAGACGCCTATCTGGTAGAGTATGACAATCCGGGCTGCATTTTTATCCGGGACGGAAAACTGATGGAAATTCCCCAGAACATCCGGGAACTTCAGGGAAAACGGATCAATGAATACCGTTTTAAGGTGCAGAAGGGAGACGCTTTAATCCTTATGAGCGACGGCACCATTCATGCGGGAGTTGGCGATCTTTTAAACTTTGGATGGCTGTGGAAGGATATAGCGGACTATGCGGTGCGCCAGTATCAGATCACCGTTTCCGCCATGCGTCTGGCTGCATCCATCAGCCGTGCCTGTGACGAGCTGTACCAGTTTCATCCGGGAGACGATACCACAGTGGCCTGTATGCGCATCATAAACAGCAAGCCGGTTCATCTGATGACTGGTCCGGCCCGAAATCCAGAGGATGATACAGCCATGGTAGAGGATTTTATGTCCGATCCCAATGCCACGACCATTGTATGCGGCGGCACCAGCGCTACCATTGTGTCACGGGTTCTGAACCGGAAGCTGGATGTATCGCTGGACTATGTGGATCCGGAGATTCCGCCCATTGCCTATATGGACGGGGTAGATCTGGTGACAGAAGGCGTCCTTACGCTGAACCGCGTGCTGCAGCTTTTGCGGCGGTATGTAAAGAATGAAACCGTATCGGAGGATTTTTTTGAGGAACTGGATAAGCCCAATGGCGGCTCCATGGTGGCAAAGATCCTGATCGAGGACTGTACGGAGGTTCATCTGTATGTGGGAAAGGCCGTCAACAGTGCCTATCAGAATCCGGGTCTTCCTTTTGATCTGGGAATCCGCCAGAATCTGGTGGAGCAGCTGCGCCATCTGATCGAGGATATGGGAAAAAAGGTGGTTATCACCTATTATTAAGTTGGCAATGGGCCCTTTGGGCCTTCCAAGATATATATTTGCTGTCTGGACGCTTAGAACAGGCGTCCGGGATTATGAATGGAGGAAATGAAAAATGGTAACAAATGATGCAACGATCCTGCGCCTGAAACATGACGTGCTCTATGAGGTCGCGAAAGCTGCATGGGAGGGAAATCTGGAGGAAAAAAGGGATGAGATCCCCTATGATATGATTCCGGGCCCTCAGGCCAGCTACCGCTGCTGTATTTACAAGGAGCGTGAGATCATCAAGCAGAGAGTCCGTCTGGCAGAAGGCAAGTGCCCTACAGGAAGAGACAGTTCCAATGTGGTTCAGGTCATTAACGCAGCCTGCGAGGAGTGTCCCATTGCGTCCTATATTGTCACAGATAACTGCCGCAAGTGTATGGGAAAGGCCTGCCAGAATTCCTGTAATTTTGGAGCCATCACCATGGGTCACGACCATGCCTATATTGATCCAAATAAGTGCAAGGAGTGCGGCAAGTGCGCACAGGCCTGTCCTTATAATGCGATCGCTCATCTGGAGCGCCCATGCAAAAAGGTCTGTCCGGTAGATGCGATCACATATGACGAGTATGGCATCTGTGTGATCGATGAAAAGAAGTGTATCCAGTGCGGCGCCTGTATCCACAGCTGCCCCTTTGGAGCTATTGGTTCCAAGACCTTTATGGTAGATGTGATCCGTCTGATCAAGGCAGGCAAGAAGGTAGTCGCCATGGTGGCGCCCGCGACGGAAGGACAGTTCGGATCGGATATCACCATGGAGAGCTGGCGCGTGGCCTTAAAGCAGCTGGGCTTTGCAGACATGGTTGAAGTGGCCCTGGGCGGCGACATGACGGCAGCTTATGAGGCAGAGGAGTGGGCAGAGGCCTACAAAGAGGGCAAGAAGATGACTACATCCTGCTGCCCCGCATTTGTAAATATGATCAAGCAGCATTTCCCTATGCTTCTTGACAATATGTCAACTACCGTATCACCTATGTGCGCCGTATCCAGACTGTTAAAGAGCCAGGATCATGATGTAGTGACTGTATTTATTGGCCCGTGTATTGCGAAAAAGAGTGAGAGCCTGGATCTGAATATTGAGGGAAATGCAGATTATGTTATGACCTTTGGCGAGATCCGCGCCATGATGCGCGCCAAGGGTGTAGAGCTGCAGCCCGCAACGAACGAGTATCAGGAAGGCTCTGTATTCGGAAAGCGTTTTGGAAACGGCGGAGGCGTAACGGCGGCTGTTGTAGAGTGCATGAAGGAGAGAGAAGAAAACTTTGACGCAAAGGTACTTCGCTGCAATGGAGGAGCCGAGTGTAAAAAGGCGCTTCTTCTCATGAAGGTAGGCCGTCTGCCTGAGGACTTTGTTGAGGGCATGGTCTGCGCAGGGGGCTGTGTCGGCGGCCCCAGCAAGCATAAGGGTGAGACAGAGGCAAAGAAGGCCAGAGACCAGCTGATCGGAGAGGCAGATGACAGAAGAATTCTGGAAAATCTGAATAAATATCCCATGGATCAGTTCTCTATGCACAGACATTAAAAAGAAATCCGGGAGGCGGATATGCTTCCCGGATTTCTTTTTAAAAGAATAAAAACAAGAGAAAGGAAGAATGATTATTTATGCATGGAATTTTATACGGCGTAGGCGTAGGACCGGGAGATCCAAGGCTTATGACCTTTCTTGCGGCAGAAACTATAAAAAAATGTGAGGTTCTGGCTGTCCCTGCCCGGACAAGAGAGCAGGCAGTGAGTTACCAGATTGCCAGAGGGCTTCTGCCTGAGCTGGATCAAAAGGCGTGTCTTTCTCTCGCAGTTCCCATGACAAAGGACAGGACGGTTTTAAACGCAGCCTATGAGCAGGCCGCAGATCTGGTAGAGGAGCAGTTAAAAGCAGGAAAGGACGTAGCCTGCCTGACCCTGGGCGATCCTACAATATACAGCACCTATATTTATCTTCACCGTATCATAAAGGCCAGAGGCTACGAAACACAGATCATAAGCGGCGTTCCCTCCTTTTGTGCGGTCAGCGCCCGTCTCGGAGACAGCCTCGCGGATCGGTCTGAGCAGCTTCATATCGTTCCTTCTGCTTACGGAGTGGAGGAGACTCTGTCCCTTTCCGGCACAAAGGTACTTATGAAGGCAGCCTCTAAAATGGATACGGTGAAAAAAACGCTGCTGGAACAGAAGGCAGGGGCAGTTATGGTGGAAAACTGCGGCATGGAAAATGAAATGATTTTCAGAGGAACAGAGCAAATTCCGGATCAGGCAGGGTATTATTCGATTATTGTGGTAAAAGAACAACAAAAATGGTAAAAATAGGGTGGTTTTCGTTAAAATGTCTGCGATGGTAAATAGTGGGCGGTCAAATGTACGCCAGTGCTTGACACAAGGCGGTATTTGATGGTAAAATACATCACTAGATGGCAGAGGGTCATACTGTTTTTGACAGTTTTTGAACACGGCTCCTTGTCTTTTATCTATGAAAGGAGAATATGCACTATGAGAAAAAAGGCGGCAAAGATGGCAGCTCTTATGCTTACAGCAGCAATGGCACTTACAGCCTGCGGGGGAAGCGGACAGAGCACTGGAAATGGTGGGGGAAACACCAGTGCCGGAGGTAATGCAGGTTCTGGAAGCAGTACTCAGGCAGAGGAAAGTGATAAGAATGCAATTAAGGATCTGGTAACCTATGAAGCTCCAAATAGAGAGCAGGAAGGATTTTTTATTCTGAATACAGAGAAGGCAGCTGACTTAAATATACTCTGTAATCTCTATGCACCACTTATCGAGGTAGATGAAAACGGTAAATTAAGACCGGCAGTTGCCAAGGAATGGGGAACGGAGGACGGCGGCCTTACCTGGACCTTTAAGCTGAGAGACGATGTTAAGTGGGTTGATATCAACGGCAATGTAAAGGCTGACTGTACAGCTCAGGACTGGATTACCGCAATGGAGTGGGTATTAAACTTCCACAAGAACGGATCCAACAACACATCGATGCCTTTGGCTCTGATTAAGGGGGCTGAGGATTATTACAATTATACCAAGGAGCTTTCCGCAGAAGAGGCCAAGGCTCTTGATACATCCAAGATGCTGGAGATGGTAGGCATTGAGGCTCCGGATGATTATACCCTGATCTATCACTGTGCGCTCAACGCTCCTTACTTTGATACCGTATGTACATCAGCCTGCATGTATCCTATCTCCCAGGCTCTGATTGATGAGCTGGGCGTTGATAACATGGTCGGCATGACAAACGAAACCATGTGGTATACAGGTCCCTATTTTGAGACAACCTTTACCATGAACAACGAAAAGATCCTTACAAAGAATGAAAATTATTTTGATAAGGATGCAAAGCTGTTTGATACAGTTACCGTCCGTATGGTAGACGGCACTCAGTTATATCAGCTGTGGCAGAACGGCGAGCTGGACAACATCGCTCTGGCAGAGGCTGACTTAAGAACGATTTACAATGATGACAGCAATGAATGGAAGCCCTATCTGAGCGAGACAAGACCGAAAAAGTATTCCTACCAGATGCACTTTAATTTTGACAAGTTCAAGGATGACGGTTCAGCAGATGAAAACTGGAACAAGGCAGTTGCAAACGAAGCCTTCCGCCTTTCTTTATACTACGGACTGGATCTGAGAAACTACTGGTCAAGAACCAACTTTATCGAGCCTCTTCACTGCGAGAATGTGGGCTACACTATGAAGGGTCTCCTGTATTACTCTGACGGCACCGATTATGCTGCAAAGGTAGAGGAGAAGATGGGATTTGCCCCTTCTGACGGCGAGAACCCAAGACGTTTCGATGCTGCAAAGGCAGAAGCGTATAAGAAGCAGGCGATGGAAGAACTGGCTGCCAAGGGCGTTTCCTTCCCGGTAGAGATGGATTACTACATCATCGCAGGCAATCAGGATGCTCTTGATAAGGCAACCGTATTAAAGCAGACCTTCGCTGAGTGCCTGGGAGCAGAGTATGTGAACTTAAACATCAAAACCTTTGTTTCCAGTCAGACCAAGGAGGTCGTACAGCCTGGTCTGGGCTCCTTCTATATCAGCGGCTGGGGAGCTGACTACGGTGATCCTGCAAACTTCATTGACCAGGAACGCTACGGCTATGACGGCGCTTACTACTCCAACAACTATTCCAGAATTAATAATGCAACGGATGAAGACCTGATTGCAACCTACAAGGAGTTCTCCGCTCTGGCAGAGGCAGCAGGTGCTATCTATGATGAACCTGACAAGCGTTATGATGCATATGTAGACGCTGAGGTTTATCTCTTACAGCATGCGCTTACGATTCCTATGGAGTATGAGATTCAGTGGCAGCTGACCAAGATCAACGATTACTCCAAGATGAACGCCATGTACGGTATTCAGAACTACACGTATAAGAACTGGAAGACTTCTGTAGACGCCTATACTACAGAACAGTACAAGGAATTCCAGGCAGCATCTGAGGCGAAATAATATATGGTAAAATATACCGCCAAACGACTGCTTCAGTCCCTGATTACAGTGCTGGTTGTCGCCACCATCGTGTTCCTGCTTATGCGTATGCTTCCCACAGATTACTACTTTACAGAGGATCAGGTAATGAAGCTTACGGAAGAGCAGAAGAACGCGCAGCTGGAGGCAGCCGGCCTGTTAGATCCGATGGAACAGCAGCTGGGCCGTTTTTATGGGCAGCTTCTGCGGTTGGACTTCGGTACATCCCGCAGAATTCAGAACGGCGCTCCTGTTCTTAAGGTAATCGGAACTAAATTTTCCGTATCTATGCGTCTGGGGTGTATTGCCCTGGTGATTGCTCTTTTAATCGGCGTAACCATGGGTATTATCCAGTCCAGAAATAAGGACCGGATGCTGGATCATGTGGGAACGGCGTACACGGTTTTTGTAAATGCTGTTCCGCCGCTGGTATCCTACTCGCTGGTGCTGGCCTTTGGCGCCAATTTGCTGAACCTTCCGGCGCTGTATTCCACCAGAAATGCCACCCGCTCCAGCATCCTTCCGATCGTATGCCTTGCGTTAACCTCCATTGCCCACTATGCGCTGTGGACCAGACGATATATGGTAGACGAGCTGAATAAGGATTATATTAAGCTTGCCAGGATCAAGGGTATGTCCTCTAAGAATATTATGGTAAAACATGTTCTGAAAAATGCCTTTGTCCCTCTGGTACAGTATATTCCGGCGTCTTTCCTTTTGACCATCAGCGGTTCTCTCCTGGTAGAGCGTTTCTTCTCTGTTCCGGGTATGGGTCCCCTGCTGACAGACGCCATTACACGCTACGACTTAAATGTAGTTCAGACTCTGGTTATTATTTATGCCGCTCTGGGAATTATCGGTGTATTCCTGGGCGATATTCTGATGATGACCCTGGACCCGAGAATTAAACTGACAGACAAAGGAGGCAGCCGTTGATGAACAACGATACACAAAAGGATAAATTCCGGTTTGTGGAATATTCCGCAGATGCGGCAGAGCGAATCGGCTATTCCGATTACTCCTACTGGAAGTCTGTTTTTCAGAACTTTTTCAAGAAGAAATCCGCCGTTGTTATGGCGGGTGTCTTCTTTGCACTGGTAATCTTTTCCTTTATTGCGCTGAGCATTGGAAAGTATAACTACTCTGAGGCTCAGATCATGGCAAATTCGTCTCTGGCATTTACAAAGCCAAACAGCGAATTCTGGTTTGGAACAGATAATCTGGGCCGTGATTACTGGTGTCAGGTATGGTATGCGGCTCAGGTTTCCATTAAGCTGGCTCTGATCGTTGCAGCAGGAGAGTGCGTGATCGGCGTGATCATCGGCTGCATATGGGGATATGTACGGAGCCTTGACCGTATCTTTACTGAGATTTACAATGTGATCAATAATATTCCAATCATCATTTACATGACCCTGGCAGCTCTTGTCTTTGGACAGAGCTTCCGCAATATGGCCATTGCAATGATTGCCTTCGGCTGGCTGGTAATGGCAAGAAACGTGCGGAACCTGGTGCTCATGTACCGTGACCGGGAATATAATCTGGCTTCCAGATGTCTTGGCACTCCCGTATGGAGAATTCTGCTTAAGAACATTTTCCCATATCTGATCAGTGTGGTAATTCTTCGTCTGGCCCTGTCCATTCCACAGACCATTGCTCTTGAGTCCACACTGTCCTATCTGGGCCTGGGACTGGATGTAAATACGCCTTCTTTAGGTATTCTTTTAAGAAATGCCAGAAACTATTTCCTTCAGTATCCATACCTTCTTGTGTTCCCGGCGGTGATCGTATCTCTTATTACAATCACCTTCTATCTGGTGGGCAACGCCTTCTCAGATGCGGCAGATCCAAGAAATCATGTATAGAACGGAGGAAATGTTCATGGCAAATATGGAAAGAGAACCGATCTTATCTGCCAGAGACGTAGAGATCTCCTTCAGCCTGCGGGGCAAAAAGTTAAATGCCATCCGCAGATGCTCCCTGGATTTATACCAGGGGGAGACGCTTGCCATTGTAGGTGAGTCCGGCTCCGGCAAATCGGTATTTACCAAATCCTTCCTGGGAATGCTGGATGCCAACGGTTCCATTACCGGCGGCTCCATCCTGTTTGAAGGAAAGGATCTGGCAAAATATAAGACAGAAAAGGACTGGATGACCATTCGGGGAAAGAAAATCTCCATGGTTATGCAGGATCCTATGACCTCACTGAACCCTCTTAAAAAGATCGGCCGTCAGATTGAGGAAAGTATAGAATTAAATCAGGGCATCAAGGGGCCGGAAGCAAAGAAGATGGCTCTGGAGATGCTGAAGAAAGTAGGGATCCCGGATCCGGAGCGCCGGTATCAGCAGTATCCCCACGAATTTTCCGGCGGTATGAGACAGCGCGTGGTGATCGCCATAGCCGCTGCCTGCCATCCTCAGATCCTGATCTGTGATGAGCCGACCACGGCTCTGGATGTTACCATTCAGGCACAGATCTTAAATCTGATCCGCGATCTGCAAAAAGAGCTGAACATGACGGTTATCTACATTACCCATGACCTGGGCGTAGTTGCCAATGTGGCGGATCGTGTGGCTGTTATGTACGCAGGACAGATCGTAGAGTACGGTAAGGTGGATGAGATCTTTTATGATGCATGGCATCCGTACACCTGGGCGCTTCTTTCCGCCCTGCCGCAGCTGGGGATTAAGGGAGAAGAACTTCCTACTATCGAGGGAACCCCGCCGAACCTATTCAATGAGATCAAGGGAGACGCCTTTGCTCCCAGAAACCGTATGGCGCTTGCTATTGATTTTGAGGAGGAGCCTCCATTTTTCGATGTGAGTCCTACCCACAAGGCAAAGACCTGGTATCTGGATCCAAGGGCTCCGAAGATCGAACAGCCGGATTCCATTCGCAAACTCCGTGAAAAAATGAAAGGAAGAGGGTAAGACGCAATGGCAGAGAAAGAAAAACTGATAGAAATCAAAGACCTGCAGATTACCTTCGGAAGCGGCAAAAGGAAGTTTGTAGCTGTTGACCATGTAAACTTTGACATTTATAAGGGAGAGACCTTTTCCCTGGTAGGCGAGTCCGGATCTGGAAAGACTACCATCGGACGAGCCATTACCCGGATCAATCCTGTATCCGGCGGAGAAATCCTTTACCGGGGAGAGCGCATCAGCGGAAAAATTTCAAAGGAACTGGACCGCAAGGTGGTTAAGTCCTGCCAGATGATCTTCCAGGATCCTATGGCTTCCTTAAATGAACGGGCCAAGGTAGACTACATTGTTTCAGAGGGACTGATCAATTTCCATCTTTACAAGGATGAAACTGACAGAAAGAGAAAGGTAGAGCATGCGCTCCGTGAGGTAGGACTTCTGCCGGAGTTTGCTTCCCGCTTCCCCCATGAATTCTCCGGCGGCCAGCGCCAGCGTATCGGTATTGCCAGGGCGTTGATCATGGAACCGGAATTTGTGGTGGCGGATGAGCCGATTTCCGCTCTGGACGTATCCATCCGTGCTCAGGTATTAAACCTGTTAAATCATTTAAAGCAGACCAGAGGCCTGACCTATCTGTTCATTGCCCATGATCTTTCCGTGGTACGGTTTATTTCCGACCGGATTGCGGTTATCCACAAAGGAAGGATCGTGGAGCTGGCAGAGGCAGAAGAACTGTTCCTTCATCCGTTCCATCCTTATACCAAGGCGCTGCTGTCGGCGGTGCCGATCCCGGATCCGGAACTGGAAAAGAAAAAGAAGCTTCTGGTTTATGATCCGTCCATCCATGATTACAGCACAGATAAGCCTGTCTGGGAAGAAATTCTGCCTGGCCATTTTGTCTGGGGCAATCAGAGAGAACTGGAAGGATATCGGAAAGAGATCGAAGGATAAAATGCAATGAATAAAAAAGGTTCGTTATTTAAAACTTATATGATACGGCCCGTTTTATACAAATGCGTAACAAGAGCCGCCCTTGCTGTAACTGCCCTTCTTCTGTGGGACAGATTTATAAATACAGCGGGGCGGTTCTCGCTGTTTAGAGACGGCTGTCTCACGGCAGGGCTTTTATTTTTCTGTATGGCCTGGTTTTCCTATCTCCATCTGGACGGGGTAACAATCCACCATATGCTGGAGGAGCGGAAGAAAAAGAAGCCGGTGAGAAAAAGCTATACGGACATTGTGGATTTTGCAGATGAGCATATTGTATCGTTTGATGAATTGTCGGGAGAGGAGCGGGCGGTCTGCAGCATGTCGGCTAATCTGATCTGCGGCGCCCTTTTTATGCTTCCCTGGCTGGTGAAGTTCCTGGGAGATTTTTTATGAGAAACAGAAATTTTTAGTAAAAAGAATTGTCGCTGTTTCTGCAACATATGTCCTTGACAAACGGTCAGTGAAATATTATACTAAAAAAAGTGTAAAATCGAATGTTTATACAAAAGCACAGGAGGATGTAATTATGAAAAAGAGATTTGCGGCAGCCGTATGTTTAATTGCAGCTGCACTTTCTTTGTCAGCCTGCGGCGGTTCCGGTCAGACGGAAACAACGGCAGCAGGAGGAGCAGCAGAAAGCACTACTGCGGCACCAGCAGCAGGAGTACCGGCCGGCGGCAAGGTTGTAAGAGTCGCTGCAGTTGACCCACAGGTAGCGCTGGATCCCCAGCAGTATACCTATAGTATTGTTATGAAGATCACAGACAATGTAACAGAGTCTCTGATTACTACGATGGAAGACGGAAGTCTGGAGCCTAATCTTCTTACCGCTCTTCCGGAGGTATCCGAGGACGGCATGACCTACAGCTTCGAGCTGCTTCCCGATGTGAAGTTCCACAATGGGGAGACTTTAAAGGCCTCTGATGTAAAGTATTCCTTTGAGCGTCTGGTAAAGCTTACAAAGATGGCAACTCTGATGGAGAATGTAGAGGGCTATAAAGAACTGGCTGACGGTGCAGCTGAGGAGATGTCCGGTATTCAGGTACAGGATGATACTCATTTTACCATCAAGCTGGTTAAGCCATACGCGCCATTCGCTTCCGTTCTTTCTACCGGATACTGTGCGATTTATCCTGAGGCAGCCTGCGAGGAAGCAGGAGATACCTGGGGTATGCAGGTATTATACGGAACCGGTCCTTTCAAGATGGACAGCTATCAGAGCGGCGTAGGCGTTGTACTGTCAAGATTTGATGATTACCACGGCGGCGCTGTGAAGTTAGACGGACTGGACTACAAATTTATCGAAGATGTAAATACACAGGTACTGGAATACCAGAAGGGCAATGTAGATTATGTAGATGTGGATCCTTCCATTTACCCCGTATACTCCAGTAATCCCCAGATCAAGGATCAGATGCACGGCTTCCAGCCTACCGGAAACTATACTCTGAACTTAAATGCAAAGACCTTCCCGGATCCAAAGGTAAGACAGGCAATCGCTCTTTCTATCGACCGCAAGTCAATCTGTGAGAGCATCCTTCACGGAACAGCAACCGTTCCTACTTCCTACATTCCGGCAGGCATCATCGGACATGACGAGACTCTTCCTGAGTTCGAGTACAATCCGGAGCAGGCAAAGGCTCTTTTAGCGGAAGCCGGCTATCCGGACGGAATTGATCTGCGTGTGACTGTAAATACCAAGTATCAGGGTAACGTTGCAATCGTTACTGCATTCCAGCAGCAGGCAAAGGCAGCCGGCATCCGGGTTGAGGTTGAGCAGGTTGACTCCGCTGCATGGTCTGATATGAAGAAGAACGGCGGTGTTGACTGCGGTATTTCCAACTGGTATGTAGATTACTCCGATCCTGAGAGTATGCTTTATCCGATGACTAAGACAGATTCCAACTCCAGCTTCTGGCACAATGCAGAATTTGATCAGCTTCTGGAAGATGGAATCGCAACTACAGATCCGGCCGAGCGTCAGGAGATTTACGCAAAGGCAGAACACATCATGACAAGAGAGGACTGGGCAACCACACCTCTGTACAATGAAACAAAGTTCTATCTTTTAAATCCGAAGATCACTGGCTTTAAGATGAATGCTACCTTCCGTATGTTCTGGAAGAATGCGGATATTCAGCAGTAATCCATGTGAAACAGGGGGGCAAAAGGAGCGCGTAATATGCTCCCGCCCCCTATTTTTTATATCAGGAGGAAATTATGCTTTCGTATACGGCAAAACGTCTGGCCCAGACCATTTTCGTACTTCTGGGTATCAGTCTTATTACCTTTATCCTGCTGCAGGTTGTTCCGGGAGATCCGGTTGCCATGATGCTGGAGAAACGTGCGGATCCCGAGACTATCGCCAAGGTTCGCCACGAACTGGGACTGGATCTTCCTTACCATGTCCAGTACCTTAATTTCTTAAAGGGAGCGGTCCGCTTTGATTTCGGAACTTCCTATTTTACAAAAGAAGTCGTTTCAGACGCTTTATTTCGCTGCTTTAAAGTGACAGTGAAGCTGGCCTGCATGTCTTTTGCATTTGCAGCAGTGATCGGTATTCCCTGCGGAATTTTCTCCGCAGTACAGAGAGGAAAGGGCATTGATACGGCAGTGATGATCCTCTCCATCGTAGGAGTTTCTGCTCCGGCCTTCTGGGTAGCGATCATTCTTCAGATCGTGTTTGGCTTAAAGTTGAACATCCTTCCTATTTCCGGCTTTGATTCTGCTGCTTCCTATATCCTTCCCAGCGTGGCTTTAGGCGCCAGATATGCGGGAAGTATGGCCAGGATCACAAGAACCAGTATGCTGGAGGTATTAAATCAGGATTACATCCGTACCGCCAGGGCAAAGGGCGCAAAGCGTTGGTCTGTTATCCTCAAGCATGCATTAAAGAATGCAATGATCCCCATTGTTACCCTGGTGGGAACGGATTTCGGCTATATGCTGACAGGATCCATGCTGATTGAAAAGGTATTCTCAATTCCGGGTATCGGAAAGCTGGCAGTTGACGCTATGTCAAACCGCGATCTTCCTCTTCTTGAGGGAACGGTTATGTATATTGCGTTCGTATTCGTAATCGTGAATCTGCTGGTAGATATTTCCTATGCATTCCTGGATCCAAGAATTCGATATGGGAAAGGAGCAGCGTAAGTAAGCGATGATACGTTTTTTTAATAAACAGAAACAGTTTGAACAGGATGTGATGGAGCAGGGGATGCAGTATTCCTCCGGTTTTTACGGAGACAGCCTCCGCCGCTTAAAGAAGAATAAAATGGCTATGTTCTGTGCAGGAATACTGGTGCTTTTAGTGCTGGTTGCTATTTTTGCACCTGTCATTGCTCCCTATGACCCAACCTATCAGGACTATTCTGCCGTACTGGCAGAGCCCAGCATGGCTCATCCCTTTGGAACCGACGAATACGGCCGTGATATTCTTTCCAGAATTATTTACGGTTCCCGTGTTTCATTAAGTATCGGTATCGTAGCTCAGGTGGTTGCTTCTCTTGTAGGCGTTACCCTGGGCGCTGTTGCAGGCTACTACGGCGGCCGTATCGACAGTGTGATCTCCCGTATTATGGAAATTTTCCAGGCATTCCCGGATCTGATCTTTGCCATGGCGATCATGACCTTCCTGGGAAAAGGTGTTTTAAACCTGTTTATCGCCCTAGGACTTTTAACCTGGGTTCGTACTGCCCGCATGATCCGCGGTTCTGTGATGCAGTTAAAGGAAAAGGAGTACATAGAGGCCAGCCGCGCCTGCGGAGCATCTACCTTCTGGATCATCACCAAGGGACTGGTTCCCAACTGCCTCTCTACCATCATTGTTTTAGTTACCCTGGGTATCCCCAATGCGATCATGTATGAGGCATCCTTAAGTTTCCTTGGTATTGGTATCCAGCCACCTACACCTTCATGGGGAAATATGATTTCTGCAGCTCAGACCTTTATCAGCTACCGTCCGGTCTACAGCATTGTGCCCGGTGTGGCAATCATGATCACGGTAATCGCATTTAACATTTTCGGTGATGGCTTAAGAGATGCATTAGATCCCAAGCTGAAAAACTGATGAAGGAGGACCCAATGGCAGATAAAATACTGGAAATTAAAAATTTAAAGACATATTTTCGTACTGACGCCGGACTGGTAAAGGCGGTCAATGACGTAACCTTTTCCGTTGAGAGGGGAAAAACCCTGGGGATCGTAGGAGAATCCGGCTGCGGTAAAAGTATCACTTCTCTTTCCATTATGGGACTGGTGGAAACGCCTCCCGGAATCCATGCAGGAGGAGAGATCCTGTTTGAGGGAGAGGATCTGTTAAAGAAGAATGAGGATCAGATGCGTCAGATCCGAGGCAATAAGGTGGCTATGATCTTCCAGGAACCCATGACCTCCTTAAACCCTGTATTCACCATCGGCCAGCAGTTGATGGAGGCCATTCTGCTCCATGAAAATGTTACAAAGCAGCAGGCAAGAGAAAAGGGGATCGAGATGCTTAAAAAGGTTAAGATCCCTCTGGCAGAGAAGCGCTTTGACGAGTATCCCCATCAGCTTTCCGGCGGTATGCGCCAGAGAGTGATGATCGCCATGGCTTTATGCTGCAATCCCCAGCTTCTGATCTGCGACGAGCCTACTACGGCTCTGGATGTTACCATCCAGGCTCAGATCCTGGATCTGATCAATGAGCTGAAGGAAGAGACAGGCACCTCTGTTATGATGATTACCCACGATCTGGGCGTAATTGCCGAGGTTGCGGATGATGTAATGGTAATGTATGCAGGAAAGGTAGTAGAGCATGCTACCTGCGATCAGATCTTTGATGAACCTCTGCATCCCTACACCGCAGGCCTTATGAACTGTATCCCCAGACTGGACGGCGATGACACAAAGGAATTAAGTGTGATCGAGGGCATGGTGCCAAGCTTTGACGATATGCCTGAGGGCTGTGCCTTCTGTCCAAGATGTCCTTATGCAAAGGAAATCTGCCGAAAGCAGATGCCGGAGTTAGAGGAAGTAAATGGACGCAGGGTGCGTTGCTTTAAATATATGAAAGGATGGGAGGAAAGCGCCAAATGAGCGAACATATAAATGAAACGCCCCTTTTGGAGGTAAAGCATTTAAGAAAGCTTTTCCCGGTGAAACAGACATTCCGGTCCGGAGAAAAGACATTTATCAAGGCTGTGGATGATGTTTCCTTTACCTTAAACCCAAAAGAAACCCTTGGTGTGGTAGGAGAGTCCGGATGTGGAAAATCTACCATGGGACGTTCCGTACTGCGTCTGATCGAGCCTACAGATGGTGAGATCATCTATAAGGGGCAAGATTTTAAAAAGGCGTCCGGTCAGGAGCTCCGGAAAATGCGTGCAGAAATGCAGATTATTTTCCAGGATCCATACGCATCCTTAAATCCCCGTATGACCATCGGTGAAATTATCGAGGAGCCCTTAAAGATCCAGAAGCGTTTCGCTTCAAAGGAAGAGATGAGAGCCCATGTTTTAGAGGTGATGGAGGTCGTAGGTTTAAACCCGAAATATTACAACCGTTATCCTCATGAGTTCTCCGGCGGCCAGCGCCAGAGAATCGGTATCGCAAGAGCCATTGTACTAGGGCCGTCCTTAGTTGTCTGTGACGAGCCGGTTTCCGCTCTGGACGTATCCATTCAGTCACAGGTATTAAATCTTCTGCGCCATCTGCAGGAGTCCATGGGAATGGCATATATTTTTATTTCCCATAACTTAAGCGTTATCCGCCACATTTCCGACCGTGTGATGGTAATGTATCTGGGCCATGTGGTGGAGCTGGCTGATAAACACCAGTTATATGACAATCCCTCCCATCCATATACCCAGGCTCTGCTGTCAGCAATTCCTATGCCGGAGCGCCACAGCACCAGAAAGAAGATCCTGCTTCAGGGCGATCTTCCAAGTCCCGCAGATCCGCCTTCCGGTTGTGTGTTCCATACAAGATGCTTTATGGCTCAGGAAATCTGCTCTGTGCAGAAGCCGGAGCTTAAAGATATCGGCGGCGGCCATATGTGCGCCTGTCATTTCTGCGGGGGATGCCAGAAATAAAATGGATTTAAGCTGTAAATGATGTAAATTACCGGCCCGAAGCAGGAAGCACGGGCCGGATCAAAGAAGGAGGCAACAGTTATGAAGATTACGGACATGAAGGTTCACATGATGCAGGTTCCCCTGGTTCGTCCCTTCCGCATTTCTCTGGGTGTAATTACCCATGCGGTGAGCTGCCTGGTGGAGATTGAGACCGACGCAGGGATCACCGGATACGGCGAAGGTTCTCCAGGCCCTCTGATCACAGGCGAAAACCTGCCGGGGACGGTAGAGACCCTGCGGGTGTTCCGTGAAAAGCTCATCGGAATGGATCCAAGAGATATTGAGGGAATCAATGCTGTGATGAACCGTGCGGTTGCTTATGCGGGAACTGCAAAGGCGGCAGTGGATATTGCCTGCCACGATATTCTGGGAAAAGCAGCTGGTCTTCCTCTTTACAAGCTTCTTGGAGGACTTTCCAATACCATTGAAACGGATATGACCGTGGGAATTGATACTCCGGAGCTTATGGCTGCTGCCGCAAAGGAGCATGTGGCTGCAGGCTTCCGTGTGATAAAGACCAAGGTTGGAACGAATATCGCAGACGATATTGCCAGAGTAAAGGCCATCCGTGAGGCAGTAGGCGATGATGTGAAAATCCGTCTGGATGCAAACCAGGGATGGCATGCACGTGAGGCTGTAGAGCTTTTAAAACGCCTTAACGAATACGATATTGAGCTGGTAGAGCAGCCGGTACGCCGCTTTGATTTTGAAGGCTTAAAGTATGTAACTGCCAACAGCCCTGTGCCTGTTATGGCAGATGAGAGCTGCTGGGACTCTAAGGACGCCCTCCGTCTTGTCTCTGAGAGAGCAGTGGATTTCATCAATATCAAGCTGATGAAGTGCGGCGGCCTGTGGGAAGCAAAGAAGATCGTAAATATTGCTGAAGCAGCAGGCGTAGAAATCATGCTTGGCTGTATGGCAGAGGAGAGCGGAATCGCCATCAATGCAGCAGCGGCACTGGGCGCAGCTCTCGGCAACATCACAAGAGCAGACCTGGATGCAAGTTTCTCTTTAAAGGCGCTTCCTTATGAGGGTGGATTTACCATTGAAAATACAAAAGATCTGGTTCTGTCCGAGAATCCAGGACTGGGACTTGTCCGCTTAAAGGAGGAAATGTTCCAATGAGCAGGGCAGTGACAGAGGAAGAAATGACACAGGGGATCAGCCGTCTGGAAGCCCATACCGCCCAGATCATGGAGGAGGCAAAGGCCAGAGGCATTGCCGTAGGCGTGGTAGACCGGACGGGAAGGATCCTTTATGAGAAATACTTTGGTTACCGGGATGAGGAAAAGAAGCTTCCCATTAACCGGGATACTATTTTCGGAATGGCATCTGTGACAAAGTCTTTTACTGCTCTTTCCATCATGCAGATGCAAAAAGACGGGATTCTGTCCGTGGATGACGCAGTATCCGCTTATATTCCAGAATTTACCAATAAAAACCAGAAGGAGCCGGTGCGATTAAGCCATCTGATGAGCCACAGTGGCGGCTACTTCCCCCTTCCAAGAATCGTTGTGGATAAAACTGCTCAGGAAATGGGGATAAAAGACAGTCTGGAAGAGGAACTGGTGGACAGAGAAGACTTTGCGGAGGAAGGAATCCGCAGGGTGGCAGGCCGTCTGGACAGCCAGACCCATTTTACCGGCCGTCCCGGACAGCGCATGAGCTACTGCAACGATGGCTTCGGCCTTCTGTCCGATATTGTACGCCGCCATTCCGGATACGGTTCCTTCAGCGCATATCTGAAGGAGCGTATCTTTAAGCCCCTTGGCATGGAGCGGAGCAATATCAGCTTTCTGCGCAATTCTCTGGATGAAAATGCGGCCACGCTTTACACTCTGGAGGATGGAACATGGCGGGCAGACCATGATTATGAAAACGATGCCTTTGTGCTCCACGGAGGCGGCGCCTTAAAGTCCACTCTGGGCGATATGCTTAAGTATGTTTCCATGTACTTAAACGAGGGAAAGAGCCAGGACGGAACCCAGGTCATTGACCGTGATTCCATTGAGGAAATGTGCCGTCCCAGACAGATCGTAAAGCCGGGCGTTTACTACGGATACGGCCTGGAAATGAGCCAGATGGAGGACATGGTTTTAGTAGAGCACGGCGGAAGCCTTCCGGGCGTATCCTCAAATCTGTGCTTCTGTCCCCAGAAGGGCATCGGAGTGATCGTACTGTGCAATACTATGGATGTGCCGGTGTACTCCATCGGAACTATGGCTCTCCGCCTGTACTGCGGCCTGCCTTTAGAGGCAGAGCGGACAGAGCATATGCCACGGTTCTGGAGTGAAGAGGAGAAACGTGAGCTTGCAGGCGATTACATTTCCGGAGAAGGCGACCGTTTCAGCATCAAAGAGCTGGAAAACGGTGAGCTCTCCATGAAAGTAAACGGCACGCCCATTGAGATGAAGTCCGTTTATCCATGGCAGGGAATGGTAAGAAAGAAATACAGCGACGTATATCTGACTGCGTTCAGAGATGAAAACGGAACGGTATTTGCCGCCAGATACGGAAGCCGTATCTTCCCCAAGGCCTGACATTTACAGGCTGAACGAAGGACGTAAACTTAGAAAGCATATTCAACTGAAAAAGATAAAAGACAGAAAAAGGAGCTTCTGTTCCCGGCCTGAAGGCTAGAATGGGGGCTCTTTTTGTATGCTGTTCCCAAGGCCCTGGCCCCGTTGTCAGGGCTTCTTGACAATGGTTTCTGCTATTGTATAATGGGAACAGGCTGTAAAGGGGCAGCTGTAGATTTTTAATGCGGAGAATACATATGAAATACCAGATCACAGACGGAACGGTTTCTCTGGGCGGAGAAACCGTGCTTTCCCATATTGATTTTGAGATACAGGGAGCCCAGAAAATTGCGGTCGTAGGACGGAACGGAGCCGGAAAAACCACCCTTCTGCGCCTGATTGCAGGAGAGCTGGAACTGGAGCGGGATGACAGACGGCAGGGATCGGGAATCTGCTGTTCCAGAAAACTGACGATCGGGATGCTGGGACAGCAGGCGCTGCTCCATGAGGAGCGCACCGTGGAGGAATACCTGATGAGCCGCTGTCCGGCAGAAGGGCTTTTTGACAGGGAGCGGTTCGAATACGAACGGGAATATGACTGCCTGTTTACAGGACTTGGTTTTAAAAAAGAAGATAAAAAGCGGCCTTTAAGCACATTTTCAGGAGGAGAACGGACAAAGGCTGCATTGGCCGGACTGCTTCTTGAGAAACCGGATATCCTTCTTTTGGATGAGCCAACCAACCATCTGGATATGGAAACAGTTCAGTGGCTGGAAGGGTATTTAAGAAATTATGATCGGGCGGTGGTTATGGTAAGCCATGACCGCTTCTTTTTAGACCGTACGGCACAGATCGTATACGAGCTGGAGGACAGGAAGCTTACAAAATATCCGGGAAATTATACAGCCTACCGAGAGAAGAAACGAAAGGATTACGAGCTTCAGAAAAAGGCCTATATCCGCCAGCAGGAGGAGATTGCCCGGCAGGAGGAGCTGATCCGCCGGTTTAAGAATAAACCGGCCAAGGCCTCCTTTGCCAGATCCAGAAAAAAGATGTTAGAGCGCATGGAACGGGTGGAAGCGCCCAGAGAGGATACGGCACACATTTTTACCGGAGAGATCCTTCCTGCGGTGCCCGGAAGCAAATGGGTTCTTGAGGCGGAGCATTTAAAGATCGGTTATGAAGGCCATCCGCTTTTGGAACTGAGCCTACGGATGAGAAAGGGGCAGAAGATTGCTCTTTTAGGGGAAAATGGAGCGGGAAAGACTACATTTTTAAAGACAGCCGCCGGATCCCTTCCTCCGGTGGATGGAGTCTGCTCCCTTGGAAATAATATTACCATCGGTTATTTTGACCAGTATTCCTCAGCCATTGAGTCGGAACAAACGGTAGCGGAGCATTTTTCAGAGCTTTTCCCGTCCCTGAACCATAAGGAGGTGCGGACGATCCTGGGCTCCTATCTCTTTCCGGGAAAGGAGGCTTCCAGAAAAGTAAGCTCCCTGTCCGGCGGGGAAAAGGCCAGACTGGTGCTGGCAGAGCTTTTGCAGAGCCGCCCCAATTTCCTGATTCTGGATGAGCCCACCAACCATATGGATATACAGGCAAGAGAAACTCTGGAATCTGCCTTTCAGGCTTATCAGGGAACCATTCTTTTTGTAAGCCATGACCGGTATTTTATCCGGCAGGTGGCAAAGTCGGTGCTTATATTTGAGGGTGCGAGGGCTATGTATTACCCCTTTGGGTACGAGCACTATCTGGAACGGCTGGAAAAGGAAAAAGAAGGACTTTCGCCGGCAGCACGGATTCAGGCGGAGGAGCAGGCTCTGATCGCCGGCTTAAAGGCAGTTCCCAGGGCGGAACGCCACAGGCTGAGAGAGATTCCCACCGAAGAAGCCTATGACCAGTGGAGGCTTAAAATGGCAGAGGATGCCATGAATGAGGCGGCAGGACAGGCAGAGGAGCAGATGAAGGTATGGGAGGAGAACCGTCTGAAACGTCTGTGGGAGCAGGCCGAGGAGCAGCCAGCTTCCGCTTTGGAAGCCCAGCCGTTGGAGGATATAGCGCCTCTGTGGGAGAAGTGGCATCAGGCCTGCATGGACTGGTATGAGATATGGAGTGAGCTGCACCCGGAGCCGGAGGCGCCTGAACCGGAAAAGTTCGCTGATTTGGAATCAAAGGAGGATGCAGAATGATACTGATAAAAAATGCAGACGTATATGCACCGGAGCATCTGGGGATTAAGGATGTGCTGATATGCGGAGCACAGATTGAGGCAGTGGGAGAAGGTCTGGAAGGAGGAAGCGGCTGCCGGATCATAGATGCAGAGGGAAAAAAGCTGACGCCGGGACTGATTGACCGCCATGTCCATGTGACCGGAGGAGGCGGAGAAGGAAGTTTTCATACCCGTACGCCCCAGATACAGCTTTCATCTGTTATAAGAGCTGGGATCACGACTCTGGTGGGCCTTCTGGGAACAGATGATGTAAGCCGTACGCCGGAGGATCTGATCGCCAAGGTAAAGGCCTTAAAGGAGGAAGGAATTTCAGCGTATGCCCTCTGCGGCGCTTATGGTGTGCCTTCCCCTGCCATTACAGGAAGCATAAAGAAGGATATTGCCTTTATTGATGAGATTTTGGGTTTAAAGCTGGCAGTCTCCGACCACAGAGCACCCAATATTTCCACAGAGGAGCTGATCCGTCTGGCAAGCGATGTGCGGACTGCAGGCATGATCAGCGGAAAGTGCGGCTGTGTGGTGCTTCATATGGGGGATGGAAAAAAGATGCTGAGTCAGGTTTTTGAGGCACTGGAGGAGACGGAGATTCCCGTGAAAACCTTTCAGCCCACCCATGTAAACCGCAATCATGAGCTGTTTCTGGACAGCCTTAAGCTGGCGAAGCTTGGGGGAACCATTGATCTGACCTGTGAGGATTTCCCTCATGGTTTGATCGAAGACGGAAAGGATCCTGTGATCGGCCTTTTGGAGGAAGCCCGCCGGGCCGGTGTTCCCATGGAGCGGATGACTTTAAGCTCAGACGGACAGGGAAGTTGGTCCAATTATGACGAGTATGGAAACCTGGTGGAAATGGGGGTTACGGATGTGGGAAATATGTATGCCCAGCTTCGTTCGCTGGTGTTAAACGGAGGGTTTGTACTTTCAGAGGCTCTCTCCTTTTTCACTTCCAATCCTGCAAAGGCCCTGGAGCTGTTCCCGAAAAAAGGCTGTATCGCGCCGGGAGCGGACGCAGATCTGCTTTTAATGGGAGAAGCCCTTGCTCTGGATACGGTGATTGCCAGAGGGCGGGTGATGATGGAGGCAGGAGAACTGCTTGTAAAGGGAACGTATGAAACATTTTAATCTCTAAAGTCAAGTCTTTTCTTACCGGCAAAATACTCAAAAAACAGAACATATCTTTGTGCAGGATACCAGTTTCCTTTTTATGTAAAAAAATATAAGATAGTTCAGGTAAGCGCTTACAATACAGAATATTTAGAAAACACTGAATCCATACACAGGAGGTACACCCATGAACATGTGGACAGAGGATCTGGTACTGCCGGAAGAACTGCGGAAGGAACGTCTGCAGAAGGAACCGGCCAGCTACACAGCCTGGATTCTGGGAAAATCCGGAAAAACACAGGAAAAGAAGAGAAAAGCAGTGATAATCTGTCCGGGAGGCGGATATGAGCATCTTTCTCCCAGAGAGGGAGAACCCATTGCCATGAAATATCTGGCCATGGGCTATCATGTGTTTGTGCTTCACTATAGTCTGGCTCCGGAGCGATTCCCCACAGCCTTAAGGGAGCTGGCTCTGCTTACGGCAAAGATACGGGAGCATGCAGACGAATGGAGGATTGATTCAGAGGGAATCATCGTATCTGGCTTTTCTGCCGGAGGCCATCTGGCTTTGAGCCTGGGGGTTCACTGGGATAAGGAATGGCTGTCAGGGCCTCTGGGATTAACGCCTGAGCAGATCCGCCCTAATGGGCTTATCCTCTGCTATCCGGTAGTGACGGCAGGAGAAGGCTGCCACAGAGGCTCGGTGGAACGTCTCTTGTGGGGACAGATGCTTACGGAAGAGGAGCAGATGATCCCGGAGCGCGGGACGGAAGAAAAGGAAATGCTGAGAGAGTTGATTTCTCTTGAAAAGCAGGTCGGTTCCCATACGCCTCCTGTGTTTTTGTGGCATACCGTAACAGACCAGACGGTTCCGGTGAGAAACGCTCTGATTTTGGCAGAGGCCCTGATAAAGAGCGGCGTTTCTTTGGAGCTTCACCTTTATCCCGTTGGACGCCACGGACTTGCCCTGGCGACGGAGGAAACGGCAGACGGGCAGGAGAGCAATATAGAGCCACAGTGCCAGAGCTGGATCGTTCTGGCGGAAAAATGGCTGGAGCATTTTTAGAACAGGATAAATAAAACAGGACATCAGGGTACGAGGAAAACAGGACATGAAAAGACGAGACATAGGAAAGCTTCTACTCATAGGTCTGGCAGCTGCGGGCCTTCAGGGCTGCAGCCAGACGGCGGAAACAACAGCGGCAGACGTAGAGAAACCACAGGTACAGACAGAGGCAGAAACGGACGCAGCTTCTGAAACGAAAACAGCAGAAGAGCACACCTGGCAGTTTACATATTTCGGCACATCTACCAACGAAAAGTCAAATACCATGGCAGAGGGAGGAAGCCTGAAAAATGGGATTTCTCTTACCTCCTGTACGGTAAAGGAAGACGGAAGCATTGACAAAAAAGGCGGAAAATTTGCAGCAGGAGAAGGCTATGACGGCATTTCCTTTTATTATACAGTCATTGACCCTGAAACAGAGAATTTCCGTTTAAAGGCAGACGTAACCATTGACTATATCAATCCCAAGCCGGACGGCCAGGAGGGAGTAGCCATTATTGCCAGAGACAGTATTGGTGAGGATACAGTGGCAGACTGCTCCTTTTTTACAAATTCCGCGGCAGTCATCGGAAGCAGTTTAAGCTATTATGATGAGGACGGCACAAAGACCTCCATGAAGGACGGCATCGGATACCGGATGATCACAGGAGTAGAATCGGACACTACGCCGCCGGAGGCAGGAAAGCTGACTCTGGATTCAGAGGCATTTGACAAGGAAACACTGCTGACAGCGGGAGAAACCTACACCATGGAGCTGCGAAAGACCAATACAGGATATGAGGCAGCTTATTATGACAAAGAGGGAAATGAATATTCCCGCACCCTGTATGGTGCTGAGAACCTGAATGTAATTGATAATTCAGTTTATGCAGGATTTGCTGTAGCCAGAGGCTGCAATGCCACTTTTAACAACATTGAATTTGAGGTAACAGACCCGGCAAAAGATGCGCCTGCAGAGGAACGTCCTGTAGAAAAGGAAAATGTAAGCTTTACCTTCCTTTCCTCCAATACGTCCGGTTCCAGCGAGTATCCCCTTTCCTTTAAGACGAATGCAGACGGTACGGCTGTGATCTCCGATAAAGAAGGAAATGCTTTGGATACTCTGGAAGTAAAGGCAGAGGTTCCGGTAAAGGCTTCCTATCCGGTAAAAGAGGGAGAAAATCATTTTATCATCGCATTTACTCCCAAAGAGGGATATAAGATCAATGAATATACAGAGCTTGCAAATTACGGAACTGTTTCTTTTGATGAGACAGTAAGCTGCCGTATCTTATCCGGTGATACCATCTTTATTTCCAAAGACGGCACACCCGATGGGACGGGAACAAAGGAAGCTCCCATTGATCTGGCAACGGCGTTCCGGTATGGGGCTCCCGGACAGAGCTTTGTAATGGAAGGAGGTACCTATACCTTTAAGGAAGGGCTGACCGTTCTGCGCGGCGTAGACGGAACAGAGGATGCGCCCATTGTTCTGGCTCCGGCAGAGGGAGAAAGGGCAGTTCTGGACTTTGCAAAGGAAGGCACAGGCCTTCAGCTTTGGGGGGATTACTGGCATATTAAAAATATTGACGTATGCAATGCCTCCGACGGAAATTGTGGAATCCGCCTTTCAGGCCATCACAATATTTTAGAGGGAATTAAGACCTATAATAACGGAAACACCGGCCTTCAGGTCAGCGGAACATCCGAGGAGACCATTGATATGTGGCCTTCGGACAACCTGATCTTAAACTGTACCTCCTATAATAACTGCGATGAAGCCATGGAGGATGCAGATGGCTTTGCAGCCAAGCTGACCTGCGGAGAAGGAAATGTGTTCCGGGGCTGCATTGCTGCCTATAATGCAGATGACGGCTGGGATCTCTTTGCCAAGATCGCCACAGGAAAAATCGGAGCAGTGACCATTGAGGACTGCGTGGCATTTAAAAACGGTTATGTGTATGATGAATCCGGCAGCGTGATCGATGCAGGAAACGGAAACGGATTTAAAATGGGAGGCAGCGGCATCAGCGGCCATCATGTGTTAAAAAACAGCATTACCTACGAAAACAAAGCAAAGGGCATTGATTCCAACAGCTGTCCGGATATTGAAATCTACAATAATGTTTCTTTCAACAATGAAGGCCCTAATATTGCCATCTATACCACCAACCGGGCAGATACGGCCTATGTGGCAGAGGGGAATATTTCCTATGGCACAGGGGAAGGCCACAGTGAGGACATTCAGCTGAAGGGTCAGGATGCAAGCAGCATTTACAGCGAAACCAATTATTTCTATCATGAGGACACGAAGGCCTACGAAAACAGCAAGGGAGAGAAGGTAACGGACGACTGGTTCGTATCCCTGGATACTACTGTGATGCCGAAACGGGCAGAGGATGGTTCCCTCCTGTTAAACGGACTTCTGGAGAGAAAATAAACCATAAAAAGAGGACAGAGAATCCCTGTTTAGGGGGTGACTCTGTCCTTTTAAAATGCTACAATCAATCTTTAGAAAGTCTTTTATATTTTATACACCTTATTTTTGTTTTTATATTTTATCATATGGATGTAAGGAGGAAACAGATATGAGTGGGGATCGGATCCTGTTAGTGGAGGATGATAAAGAGATACGGGAAGGTGTGGAAATCTTTTTAAAAAGCCAGGGATATGAGGTTTTTCAGGCAGCCGACGGCCTTGAGGGCCTGGAAATCCTTAAAAATCAGCCCATCGATCTTGCAATTGTAGATGTGATGATGCCGCGGATGGACGGTATTACCATGGTAGCAAGACTGCGGGAAAGTTTCGACTTTCCAGTACTTTTCCTATCTGCAAAATCAGAGGAAGTAGATAAGATACTGGGGCTGAACATGGGGGCGGATGATTACATTACAAAGCCCTTTACGCCAATGGAGCTTTTAGCCAGAGTGAATTCCCATCTGAGACGTTATCACCGCTTTATGGATCGTTTACATTCAAGGGCAGAAGAAAGCGCACGGATTTACCGGGCCGGAGGCCTGGAGGTAAATGAGGATACGGTAAGCGTTACCATTGATGACCGGCCGGTAAAGGTAACGCCCATCGAATTTAAGATCCTTCTGCTTTTGATACGCAATCCGGGCCGGGTATTCCCGGCAGATGAGATTTATGAACGGGTGTGGAACGAACGGGCCATCAATACGGATACGGTTATGGTTCATATCCGCAATCTCCGGGAAAAGATAGAAGTAAATCCGAAAGAACCAAAATATTTAAAGGTGGTGTGGGGAGTTGGATACAAGATTGAAAAACAGCTGTAGCAGGCACTGGATCGGCGTACTGCTGATCGTGATACTGGTAATCGTATCTGCGGCAGCAACTGTGGGATTTTATCCCTATATGAAACAAAAAGCTGTAAACCAGAGCAGCCTAAGCCGGCAGGAATGGGAAAATGACACCGGACGCTTTGACAATCTGGCAACACAGGTTATGAATTTCAGCTATGTGATCTGGCATCAGCAAAAGCAGGAGGAAAAGGGCGGGATTTTGACCTATTCCCAGACCTTTTTGCCGGGACTGGATGAAAAGATAGCCAAAGCAGAGAAAGACGCATACATGGAAGAAGACATCACTTATGAGGGTGAGTATGAGCTCCCGGAGCAGACGGATCAGTTGGAAATGATGCATGAAGCCCAGTCTCAGATCGAAGAACTGGGACGGCGCTGGGAAGAGATGTATGAACGCTACAATGGAACTCTGATCCGTTACATGGTCACAGGCCCTGACGGGCAGTGTCTGCGCAGCAATGTAATTGATGCAGAAAGTGTGTTTTCAAGGGGAATCGGGGCGAATGAAATCCGGTTTACGGCGGAATTTGCTTCCGGAGGCAGATTAAGTATTTCCGATATAGCGGGAGATGGGGATAGCTGCAGCCGTATGTTCCAGTCAATGACCTCCTATGAGTTTTATGATCCTATTGAGACCCGTCTGGGAAGCCAGTACCGCAGCAGCGGAGTGGAGTTTCAGGGGCCAAAGGATATGAAGATTCATTTTATCTGTGATCTATCCAATGCGGGCAGCAGTTTTTATGGCAGTGATATAGAGGAAACAGGGGTTAGAAGCTGGGATTACCAGAGCGGAGGCGGATATTTTTCCGTTGTATGTGCGATCGCGGCAGTGATTACGCTCACAGCTCTTGCACTTCCGGGAATCCGTTCCCTGGAGATAGGACGCAGCGCACTGTGCCGTTTGTCCTTTGAACCCCTATGTGCCAGTGGAACGCTGTGGTTCGCTACTGTGATCAGCAGTATTCCGGTAGATCTGATCCATGCAACCATGGAAGGCCGTTTATCCAGAGAGTGGCTGCAGGCCGGATTTACAGATGGAGCGGCGCATATGATGACGCTGCTGATCAATGTCATGTTCTGGATCATCATTTACGGTATTCTTTACTGGGGAATTACCTGTATACGGGCCATATTTACTCTGGGACTGTGGCGCTATTTTAAGGAACGCACCTGGCTTGGACGATTTTTGCGCTTTTGCAAGCGCTGGACTCTGAAGGGTCTGGATCTCTTTTCCAATACAGACTGGGAAGGAAAGTCCACGCGGATCATTGGAAAGGCTGTGATTGCCAATTTTATTATTCTGGCTCTCATTTCCTGCCTGTGGTTCTGGGGGATTGGGGCGTTAGTAATCTACTCTCTGGTACTGTTTTTCCTTTTTAAGAAATACTGGGGAAAAATGGAAGAAAAATATCAGCTTCTCTTAAAGGGCATTAATGCCATGGCAGAGGGAAATCTGGATGTGGAGTTTGATGAAGATCTGGGGATTTTTGAGCCTCTCAAGGAACAGCTTTCCCATATCCGGGACGGATTTAAAAAAGCAGTGGCCCAGGAGGTAAAAAGCGAGCGTACCAAATCGGAGCTGATCACCAATGTGTCCCATGATCTAAAGACGCCTTTGACGGCGATTATCACTTATATCAATCTTTTAAAGCAGGAAAATCTGTCAGAAGAGGAGCGCAGCTCCTATATCCAGGTACTAGACCGCAAAGCCATGCGCTTGAAGGAGCTGATCGAAGATCTTTTTGAGGTCAGCAAGGCAAACAGCGGTACCGTGACCCTCCACCTGGAAGAGGTGGAGATTGTCAGCTTGTTAAAGCAGGTGCGCTGCGAGCTGGCCGACAAGATTGAAAAGAGCGGTGTGGACTTCCGTTTCCAGCTGCCGGAGGAAAAAATATACCTTCATCTGGACGGTCAGAAAACCTGCCGTATCTTTGAAAACCTCATGGTAAATATTACAAAGTATGCCATGAAGGGAACCAGAGCCTATATCCAGATCAGGCGGGAGGAAAACGGCTATGTGGCTGTTTCTATGCGAAATATTTCAGAACATGAATTAACGGTATCCCCGGATGAGCTCACAGAGCGCTTTGTACGGGGGGATGAATCCCGCAATACGGAAGGCTCCGGTCTGGGGCTTGCCATTGCAAGAAGCTTTACTGAGGCCCAGGGCGGTACGATGAAGCTGGAAGCAGAGGATGACCTCTTTAAGGTTACCGTCCGCTGGAAGGAGGAGAAGATGGAAAAACCTCCCGTCCATAGGGAACCAGTGGAGGAAGCCGATTCCCTGAAATCTGCCGATTTGCAGCCTGTCGATCCACAGGTTTCAGATTTGCAGCCTGTTGATCCACAGGTTTCGGATGTACAGCCCGTCAGTTCGCAGCCCTCTGGTTTGCAGCCTTCCGGTTCACGTCCGCCGGTTCCGGCCTCATTTACCTGGTGGGATCCTGAAAAAAATGAGATGTTAGAGGAACAGGAAGAAGAGAAGGAAACGGATGAACCATAAATAAAAGCTTCCCCGCAGACGATCAGATGGTCCGTCCTGCGGGGAAGCTTTTTATTTAAGGGGATGCCGGAGTGACGCCGGCATCTCTGTTTTTAGTTCCGATCAGTGCTGATTAATACTTCTCTTTACATAGCTGGTATGGAGCAGATGGTGCGCCTTTTCGCTTCCGGGCTCGCCCAGATAGGTGGCATATAACTCCTTAATCGCCGGATTTTCATGGGATTTGCGGATGGTATTTGCCTCATCGCTGTCATAGAGAACCTTAGCTCTTAAGCCGCGGATATCCACCGTGTTGCGGATATAACCCGGCTGCTGAGGCTGGCCGCCGCCGTTGACACAGCCGCCGGGACAGCCCATGATCTCGATGAAGTGGTAATCTGCCTCTCCTGACTTTACCTTTTTAAGCAGCTCTCTGGCATTTCCAAGGCCGGAGGCGACCGCTACCTTTACATCCATATCTGCTACATGATAGGTGGCTTCCTTGATGCCTGCAGTGCCGCGGACCTCGTGAAATTCAAGCTTTGGAAGCTCTTCGCCGGTAAGTGTCTCAACTGCAGTTCTTAATGCAGCCTCCATAACGCCTCCCGTAGCGCCGAAGATCACGCCTGCACCGGAGCCAAGGCCTAAAGGCTCGTCAAAGCTCTCATCCGGCAGATCCAGGAAGCGGATCCTTGCCTTGCGGATCATCCGGGCCAGCTCTCTGGTGGTGATGGAGATATCCACATCCGGAACGCCGTTTGCCGCCTCGTCCTCTCTTCCGATCTCGAACTTCTTTGCCGTACAGGGCATAACGCTGACAGATACGATATCCTCTGGATCAATGCCCATCTTCTCAGCATAGTAGGATTTGGCAATGGCTCCGAACATCTGCTGAGGGGATTTGCAGGTGGAAAGATTTTCCGTCATATCCGGGAAATAGTGCTCACAGTATTTAACCCAGCCGGGAGAACAGGAGGTGATCATAGGCAGGACACCGCCGTTTTTCACGCGGTCTAAAAATTCATGTGCCTCCTCCATGATGGTCAAGTCAGCGGAAAAGTCTGTATCAAATACGCGGTCAAATCCCAGACGGCGCAGGGCGGCAGCCATCTTTCCTTCCACATTGGTGCCGATGGGAAGGCCGAATTCTTCGCCTAAAGCGGCACGGACAGCAGGAGCGGTCTGTACGATCACATGCTTGGAAGGATCTGCAATGGCTGCAAATACCTCGGACGTGCAGTCCTTTTCCTGAAGGGCTCCCGTAGGACAGACGGCAATACACTGGCCGCAGGATACACAGGAGGTCTCGCCAAGGCCCATACCGAAGGCAGAGCCGATTTCAGTTGCAAAGCCCCGGTTGTTGGCGCCGATGACGCCAATCCCCTGTACCTCGCTGCAGACTGCCACGCAGCGGCGGCAGAGAATACATTTGCTGTTGTCACGGATCATATGGGCGGCAGAGGTATCGATCTCAGAGGGTGTGGTCTCGCCGTCATAATAGCCCTCATCCTCTACGCCAAGCTCTCGTGCCAGCTCCTGAAGCTCGCAGTGTCCGCTGCGTACGCAGGACAGGCAGGAGCGGTTATGGTTGGATAATAAAAGCTGGATGGTCTTTTTTCTGGAATCCATGACCTTTGGAGTATTGGTAAATACTTCCATTCCGTCTTCCGCAGGATATACGCAGGAAGTAACCAGCTTTCCATTTTTTAATTCGACAATACATACGCGGCAGGCGCCGATTTCGTTGATCTCTTTTAAGAAGCATAAGGTAGGGATCTCGATATGCGCCAGTCTTGCTGCCTCCAGGATGGTTGAGCCCTTGGGAGCAGTGACTTCAATGCCGTTGATTTTCAGTTTGATCGTTTCCATCGTCTATTCCCTCCCTTTTATTTTTTGTAGATTGCGCCGAACTTACATTTCTCCATGCAGGCACCGCACTTGATGCACTTGTTCTGATCAATAATGTGCGGATTCTTTACAGAGCCGATGATTGCTCCGGCAGGACAGGTGCGGGCGCACAGAGTACAGCCGCGGCACTTGTCACGGTCAATGTTGTAGGATAAGAGCGCCTTGCAGACGCCGGCAGGACAGCGCTTCTCCTTGATATGGGCCTCGTACTCGTCGCGGAAATAGCGCAGGGTGGACAGCACCGGATTGGGGGCTGTCTGTCCCAGGCCGCAGAGGGAATTGTTCTTTACATAGTAGCAGAGTTCTTCCAGCTTATCCAGGTCAGCCATATCGGCCTGTCCCTTGGTGATCTTTGTGAGGATTTCAAGCATACGTTTGGTGCCGATACGGCAGGCAGTACACTTGCCGCAGGATTCCTCCACAGTAAATTCCAGGAAGAATTTGGCAATGTCTACCATACAGTCATCCTCATCCATAACGATCAGACCGCCGGAGCCCATCATGGAACCGATGGCAATCAGGTTGTCATAGTCAATGGGGATATCAAAGTGTTCAGCCGGGATACAGCCGCCGGAAGGTCCTCCGGTCTGTGCGGCCTTGAACTTCTTTCCGCCGGGGATGCCGCCGCCGATTTCCTCGATTACGGTCCTTAGGGTGGTTCCCATGGGAACCTCTACCAGACCGGTGTTGTTGATCTTGCCTCCCAGGGCAAATACCTTGGTGCCCTTGGACTTTTCCGTACCCATGGAAGCAAACCATTCTGGACCGTTTAAGATGATCTGAGGGATATTGGCATAGGTTTCTACGTTATTTAAGATGCTTGGCTTTCCGAATAAGCCCTTCTGCGCCGGGAATGGAGGACGGGGCCTTGGCTCACCGCGCTTTCCCTCAATGGAGGTCATAAGAGCCGTTTCCTCGCCGCAGACGAAAGCGCCTGCGCCCAGACGGAGGTCAATATCAAAATCAAAGCCGGTTCCGAAAATGTTTTTGCCTAAAAGTTCCATGTCGCGGGCCTGCTTGATGGCAATCTGCAGGCGTTCTACCGCGATGGGGTATTCGGCACGGACGTAGATATAGCCCTGGTTTGCACCGATGGCATAGCCGGCGATGGCCATGGCCTCCAGCACTGCATGGGGATCGCCCTCCAGCACGGAACGGTCCATAAATGCGCCGGGATCGCCCTCGTCTGCATTACAGCAGACATACTTCTGGTCTGCGTCGTTCTGACGGCAGAGCTTCCATTTTAAGCCGGTGGGAAAGCCTGCGCCTCCGCGGCCTCTCAGGCCTGCGTCTAAAAGGGTCTGGATCACATCCTCCGGGGTCATTTCCGTAAGAACCTTTCCCAGAGCCTGATAGCCGCCGGTTCCGATGTATTCTTCGATATTTTCAGGGTCAATAACACCGCAGTTGCGAAGGGCGATACGGTGCTGCTTCTTATAAAAGTCTGTGTCGCTTAAGGCCTTGATGCCTCCAGTGGGGCTTACGGTCTCCTGATAGAGAAGACGGGTTACTACACGACCCTTTAAGAGATGTTCGGATACGATCTCAGGGATGTCTCCGGGCTGTACCATTGAATAAAAGGTAGCATCCGGGTAAACGATCATAATCGGGCCCAGGGCACAGAGGCCGTGGCAGCCGGTTTCTACAACCGCTACTTCCTCCTCCAGTCCCTGGCGTTTTAATTCATTTTTTAATGTATCCATGATCTGGGGGCTTCCGGAAGAGGTACATCCGGTACCGCCGCAGACAAGCACATGTGAACGATACATAGATAGTCCCTCCTTTATTTTAATCCTGCAGCGCCCATGGTATATTTCTCAACCGGGTGTCCGCCGACCAGATGGCGCTCGATCACCTCTAAGGCCTTGTCAGGGTTCATTTTTACATATGTAATTTTGTCCTTGCCGGGTTCCATGATCTCAACAATGGGTTCATACTGGCACAGCCCGATGCAGCCGGTCTGAGTTACGCTGATGCGGTCTGTAAGGCCTCTGGACTGGATCTCCTGGGCAAAGGTATTGAGAACAGGTCTGGCACCTGCGGCGATTCCGCAGGTGGCCATGCCTACTACTACGCGGGTATGGTTATGGTCTTCCGCGCGCAGGTTTACCTGGCTCTGCATCCGTTCGCGGATGGCCTGTAATTCAGCAAGAGTTTTCATGGGTTATAAACCTCCTTCTGTCTAAGGGGCAGCGGTCACAGCGATGCGCCGCCGTCGGTTTCCTTCTGATTTTCATTCAGAAATTCCAAAATATAGGCGGATACTTCCGGCGTATTTAATGGAATACCGCCAAGGATCTCCTTCATCTGCCTGGTATCAAGGGTAAAGGAAGCTCCGTTGTATGTATATGTATAGCAAAAATCCGTGTCCGGATGGTACACGATCAGGTTGTGGATGGTGCTGTTTATATCCCCCAGAGGCATACGGTCAATGTGGGATAAGCCAAATTCGGCAGTCACCTCTGTGCCTTCTCCAATCTGGGAATGGATGGAAAAGCTCCCTCCGGCGCTTTCGGCAGCCATTTTAAAAAAAGGAACGCCCAGTCCTACCTTCCGCGTTGTGCGGGTGGTGTAAAAGGGGTCTGTTACATGGGAAAGCTGTTCTTCGCTCATGCCGCAGCCATTATCCCCGATCTGTATGGTCAGACGGTCGGCGTCTGTATCTGCTGTGACGTTTATAGTCACAAGAGAGGCGCCTGCCCGTGTGGAATTTTCTGCTACATCCAGTATATTTAAGGAAATTTCCGGCATCATAGGCTAGTTATACTTGGCTAAAATGCCCGGAATGTCGTCGGGGGTAAGACGGCCGTAAACTTCTCCGTTGATCATCATAACAGGAGCCAGTCCGCAGGCGCCTACACAGCGGCAGGAATCCAGTGAGAATTTGCCGTCCGGTGTACACTCACCGTTGGTAATCCCTAAAATTTCCTCCAGCTTGTGAAAGATTTCCCCGGAACCCTTCACATAGCAGGCTGTTCCCAGACAGACAGAAATTTTATACTGTCCCTTGGGCTGTAAGGCAAACTGTGCATAAAAGGTCGCTACGCCGTAAACCTTTTCTAACGGAACCTCCATCTCGTCTGAGATGATGGTCTGCACTTCAATGGGAAGATATCCATAAATTTCCTGAGCCTTCTGCATCACCGGCATCAGAGCGCCCGGCTGGCTTTTAAGATCAGCAATTACCGCTTTCAGCGCGGCCTCCTGCTCAGGTGTTCCCCGAAAGGGAACCGTCTGTTTTTTGCACGCCATCGTTTTTACCTCCTCGTCGTTGTACATTATGCAATGTGTTAGTATTCTAACACATATAGTCAAAAAAATCTACATTTCTGGGAAAATGTGTCAAAAACTTTGTGTGGAATTGCGGATAAAATGTGCAAAAACAGAGACATATTTATTGAAAGAATTGGGGATAAATGATATGCTGACAGTAGCCGGAAACACAGAACCAAACAGGTAGGAGAGAACGCGTATGACAGTGAGAGATGTAAGAGAGGTATTAGGCGCCAGGGTACTGGCCGGAGAGGAGCATCTGGACAGGGAGGTAAGGTCTGCCTGCGGCTCTGATATGATGAGCGATGTGCTGGCATTTTCAAAGGATCATTCCGTACTGCTGACAGGATTGTGCAATCCCCAGGTGATCCGTACAGCAGAGATGCTTGATATTGTGTGCATTATATTTGTGAGAGGAAAAAAGCCGGATGAAAGTATGCTTGAGATGGCAAGGGAGAGGAATCTTGTGGTTCTTGCCACCGGACACAGGATGTTTTCTTCCTGCGGAATGCTTTATCAGGCAGGGCTTAACAGCGGGGCAATCTAGAGAGTGCTGCGCTGATATGACGATATATGGAAATTCAGGAAGGAAAGATTTTCTATGGAAGAAGCAATTATTTTAAAATATCCCATATCCGGAGAGGATTTTACACGGGCAGGGGAAGCCAGCAGCGATGTAAAGCGCAAGCTCAAGCAGATGGGGGTGAATCCGGAGGCCATCCGGAAGGTGGCCATCGCCATGTATGAGGGGGAGATCAATATGGTAATCCATGCAGACGGAGGGGAGATTACAGTAGAGATTACTCCGGAAAAGATCGATATGATCCTGGATGACAAAGGGCCGGGGATTAAGGATGTGGAGCTGGCGATGCAGGCCGGATATTCCACGGCTCCGGATGAGATCCGTTCTCTGGGCTTTGGAGCGGGGATGGGGCTTCCCAATATGAAAAAATATTCAGACCAGATGGAGATCGATACCCGGATCGGAGAGGGAACAAAGATCACCATGACAGTATATATCTGAGGGGGTGGAGGAATGGATAAATTCTATCATTCCGTGCGGCTTGACCCTTCTTTGTGCAAAGGCTGCATTAACTGCATTAAGCGCTGTCCTACAGAGGCCATCCGCGTCCGAGGGGGAAAGGCAAGCATCAATAAAAAGTTCTGCATAGACTGCGGAGAGTGCATCCGCGTCTGCCCTCATCATGCAAAACACGCAACCTACGATAAGCTGGATACGATGAATCAGTACGAATATACGGTGGCGCTTCCGGCGCCGTCTCTGTACAGCCAGTTCAACAATCTGGATGACTCTAATATTGTGTTAAAGGCCCTTCTTCGTATGGGCTTTGATGATGTATTCGAGGTCAGCGCGGCGGCAGAGCTGGTCAGTGAAGCCACCAGACAGTACATATCCGATCATGAGGAACAGCTTCCTTTGATCAGTACCGCCTGTCCTTCTGTGGTGCGGCTGATCCGGGTGCGTTTTCCATCCCTGATTCCTCACCTGCTTCCTTTAAATCCCCCGGTAGAGGTAGCGGCTATTCTGGCGGCCAGAAGGGCCATGGAGAAAACGGGGCTTCCCAGAGAGAAGATAGGAATTATGTTTATTTCTCCCTGCCCCTCCAAGGTAACCTATGTGAGAGCGCCTCTTGGTACGGAAAAGAGCCAGGTGGACAAGGTGCTTGCTATCAAGGATGTGTATCCCAGACTGTTAGCAGCCATGAAGTCGGTAGCGGGAGAGGATTATCCAGCTATTGGAACTTCCGGAAAAATCGGCATCAGCTGGGGGCACAGCGGCGGGGAAGCCAGCGGGCTGTTTACGGAAAATTATCTGGCAGCGGACGGTATTGAAAATGTGATCCGTGTGTTAGAGGATATGGAAGATCAGAAGTTTACCAATCTGAAATTTGTGGAGCTGAACGCCTGCAACGGAGGCTGTGTGGGCGGTGTGCTTACGGTGGAAAATCCCTATGTGGCAGAGGTGAAGCTAAAGCGCCTGCGCAAATATATGCCTGTTGCCAGAAACCATATGGAGGATGGTGAGCTGGATGCGGTAAAATGGACAACGCAGATCCAGTTTGAACCCGTATTTAATCTGGGAAATAATATGATGGAAAGCTTTCTGCGTTTAAATCAGGCGGAGCGGCTTGTGAAGAAATTTCCGGGACTGGACTGCGGTTCCTGCGGAGCTCCTACCTGTAAGGCCCTGGCGGAGGACATTGTCCGGGGAGAGGCCAGTGAGACCGACTGCGTGTATTATCTGAGAGAAAATCTCCACAGGCTTTCTGAGGAGGTAGCCATACTGGCAGACGATCTTCACAGCAAGGATAAAAGCAGCCAGGATACCTTAAATACATTAAAAGAGTGCATACGGCGGATTTCGGATGAGATGTCTTCTCTGGACAGCCGGGAAGAGGGGGAGGAAGAATGACCGTACAGGAACTGATTGATAAAAATGTTTTTCAGGAGATTAATATAGGGGACGATACAGACCGGAGCATCACAAAGCCCTTTTGCTGCGATCTTTTAAGCATTGCCATGGGACGGGCTCCGGCAGGCTGTGCCTGGGTTACGGTAATGGGAAACTTAAATACGCTGGCAGTGGCAGCTCTTGCGGATGCGGCCTGTGTGATTCTGGCAGAGGGCGCCATGCTGGATGAGGCTGCTGTGAAGAAGGCTGCTCTTCAGGGGATCACGGTGCTGCGGACAGAGGAACCGGTATTTGAGACGGCCCTGGCTGTAAAGGAGCTGTTAAAATGACAGAGCTGGCATATGATCTTCATATCCATTCCTGCTTATCGCCCTGTGGGGATGATGATATGACGCCGGCCAATATTGCGGGAATGGCAGCGTTAAAAGGGCTGGATGCAGTGGCTCTCACAGACCACAACAGCTGTAAAAACTGCCCTGCGTTCCTGGCTGCGGCGAAGGAATACGGGATCATCGGGATTCCGGGGATGGAACTGACAACTTCAGAGGAAGTCCACGCAGTCTGTCTGTTTCCGGAGCTTTATCAGGCGATGGAATTTGACCGCTTTGTGTACAGCCGTCTCATTAAGGTAAAAAATCGCCCGGAAATTTTTGGAAAACAGCAGATTTATGATGAAAATGATTCTGTCTACGGGGAAGAATCCTGTCTGCTTATCAATGCCGTTAATTTGTCTTTTGAGGGGTTGTGGGAAAAGGCGGCTTCCTACGGGGGTGTCATGTTTCCGGCCCATATTGATAAAAATTCCAACAGCCTCATTGCCAATCTGGGCTTTATTCCTCCGGACAGCTCCTTTCAGACTGTGGAACTGAAGGATATGAAGAAGCTTCATTCTCTGAAACGGGAACACCCTTATCTGGAGCACTGCCGCATCATCAGTAATTCAGACGCACATTATCTGGAGCATATCAACGAACGGGGATTCACGCTGCCGGCTGCAGAGCGGTCTGCCAAGGCTGTTGTGGATACACTGCGCAGAGGGCTTTTTTAAGGAAATCTCTTTTATAAAAGCTTGAGTTTCCACACTTTACACCGCACTCCGGCGTCTGGTGTTCAGGGCTCCGGTTTTCTTATGGCCTTCAAAGTCGTCCTGAACACCAGATGCCAGAGCGCACTGCAAAATGCGGAAACTCAAGTATAAAAGTCCTTGTGGCACAGAGGCAGGTCGTGGTATGATGGGGGACAGGATTAAGGTATTAAAGTACAGTAGAAAGGATGCATATGATCATGACAGCAGAAGCACAGATTAAAGATTATCTGGAATTATTATCATCCAAAGCCCCCGTACCGGGCGGCGGAGGAGCCTCTGCTCTTGCAGGCGCACTGGGAGACAGCCTGGGACAGATGGTGGTACACCTGACCCTGGGAAAGAAGAGGTATGCGCAGGCAGAGCAGGATATGCTGAACTATGAAAGAGAGCTGAAACGTCTTCAGCAGGAATTTCTGATGCTGGCAGATAAGGATGCAGAGGTGTTTGCCCCTCTGGCAGAATGTTACCGCCTCCCCTCATCAACGGAGGAAGAAAAGGCATATAAGGAAAAGGTAATGGAGGAACGGCTTGTACAGGCCAGCTATGTTCCTCTGGAAATCATGGAAAAGGCAGCAGAAATGCTGGGGATTTTAAAGGAACTGGCAGAGAAGGGAAGCGTTATGGCGGTCAGTGATGTGGGCGTAGGCGTTCAGTTTGCCCGTACTGCCATTTTAGGGGCTGTGATGAACGTGTATATCAATACCCGTTCCATGAAGGATCGTAAAAGGGCAGAAGAACTGAACCGTGAAGCGAAGCGTCTTACAAAAGAAGGGACAGACGCTGCGGATCGGATCTATGAAAAAATAGTAAAGCAGCTTCAGGGCTGATGACACAGAACCATTAAACATGAGGAGGAAATGAAAATGGAATTGTTAAAGGGCGCTCCTGTTTCTGCTGCCATCAGAGAGTGGGCTGCGGAGGAAATAAAACAGCTTCAGGGATCGGTTCCCAAGCTTGCCATTATCCGGGTAGGAGAAAAACCGGACGATATGTCCTATGAAAGAAGTGCTGTAAAAAAGATGGAAGCCTTTGGGCTGAGGGTGCAGACCTTTGTATTTCCGAAGGATATTTCAGACGAAGAGTTTAAAGAAGCCTTTCAGAAGATCAATAAGGATCCGGATGTTACGGGCATTTTGCTTCTGCGCCCGCTTCCGGAGCAGATAAAGGAGAAGGAGATTGAAGCCATGATCGATCCTGGAAAGGATCTGGATGGTATTTCACCGGTAAACATTGCAAAGGTGTTTTCAGGAGATCCTTCCGGCTTTGCACCCTGTACTGCAGAGGCGGTGATCGAGATACTGAAAGCAAATAACATTTCTATAGAAGGAAAGCGTGCGGCAGTGATCGGACGGAGCATGGTAATAGGAAAACCGCTGTCCATGCTGCTCCTTAAGGAAAACGCTACCGTGACGATCTGCCATACGCGCACCAAAGAGCTTCCTGAAATCTGCCGGCAGGCTGAGATCTTAGTAGCTGCGGCAGGAAAGGCGGGAATGGTGGAAGAAAGCTGGGTATCAGATGGCGCGGTGGTGATTGATGTGGGCATTAATGTGGACGAAAACGGAAAACTCTGCGGTGATGTGGATCAGGCATCCATGGAGAGCCGGAACCTTCTCCTTACACCAGTGCCGGGAGGCGTAGGAGCTGTAACCACTGCAGTACTGGCAAAGCATCTGATTCAGGCGGCCCGAAGCAATGTTTTACAGTAAAAACCGGACAAAATGAGGTGAATCAAAAATTACCTCTTGCGAAAATGAAAAAAGTGTCTATAATATAAAACGTTACTGAATTTATATTTATGCATACATATGCATGATTAAGCAAAGCAGAAAGAGGAGAGAGCATTATGAAAAAATATGTACTTGCATTTACAGCAGCTTTAATGGCAGCATCATTAACTGCCTGCGGCGGTTCTGCTGCAGAGACCACAGCAGCTAAGACAGAGGCAAAAGCAGAGGATACCAAGGCAGAGGACCCAAAGGCAGAAGAGACCACAGCGGCTAAGGAAGAGACCGAAGCAGCAGGCGGTGTTCTGGTAATGGCAACCAACGCAGAGTTCCCGCCTTATGAGTACCATGACGGCGGCGAGATCGTTGGCATTGACGTAGAGATTGCAAAAGCCATTGCAGATAAGATGGGCATGGAGTTAGAGATCGAGGATGTAGCATTTGATTCCGTTATTCCTGAAATTACTTCCGGAAAGGCCGATATGGGTCTGGCTGGCATGACCGTAACTGAGGACAGAAAAGTGTCTGTAGATTTTTCTGATACTTACGCAAAGGCATCCCAGATGATCATCGTAAAAGAAGACAGCGCGATTGCAGGCCCGGATGACTTAAAGGGTGTTGTAGTAGGCGTTCAGCTGGGAACCACCGGCGATATCTATGTTTCCGATCTGGAGGCAGAGGGAACGACCGTAGAGCGTTACAACAAGGGTTTTGAGGCTGTTCAGGCATTAAGCCAGGGCAAGATCGATGCAGTTGTGATCGATGGCGAGCCGGCAAAGACGTTCGTAGCTGAGACTGAGGGCATCAAGATGTTAGATGAGGCCTTTACAGAGGAGGAATATGCGATTGCTGTTAAGAAGGGAAATACAGAACTCCTTGACAAGATCAACGGCGCACTTTCTGAGTTAGAGTCCGAGGGGACTCTGGATGAGATCGTAGCAAAATACATCACAGCAGAATAAGAATCAGCCAATATCCGGTCCGCCAGGTGCGGGCCGGGTCTTTTCCGGAGCCTGTCTGAAATCTGCTGCGGGCGGCTGTCTGCCTGCGTCCCGTCACAGAGCAGCAAGCAGAGGTGAGACAGATTCCGGAACGAAGGAACTGTTCTGGCTTACACATTCATAAAAGAAAGGGAAAAGTGGAATGTGGGAAAATTTTACAAATGCATTTTATTTAAATTTTATATCTGAGGATCGGTGGCGTTATATTACAGATGGTCTGCAGACAACTCTGATCATCACCTGCTTTGCCTGCCTTATGGGTATTGTGCTGGGCTTTATTGTGGGAATGATCCGCTCCACTCATGATAAAACGGGAAAACTTAAATTCCTCAATGTGATCTGTCAGATTTATCTGACCGTAATCCGCGGAACGCCGGTTGTAGTACAGCTGCTGATCATCTATTTTGTTGTATTCGGCAGCGCACGCATCGACAAGGTGATCGTGGCGATTATGGCTTTTGGAATCAATTCCGGCGCTTATGTAGCTGAAATCTTCCGAAGCGGTATCATGTCGATCGATCCGGGACAGATGGAAGCAGGACGAAGCCTTGGCTTTAACTATTTTCAGACCATGCGCTACATCATTATGCCTCAGGCATTTAAGGTTGTGCTTCCTACCCTGTGTAATGAGTTTATTTCTCTTTTAAAGGAAACCTCTGTTTCGGGTTATATTGCCATTCAGGATCTTACCAAGGGCGGCGATATTATACGAAGCAGGACCTACAGCGCATTTATGCCCTTGATCGCAGTGGCGCTGGTATATCTTACGATTGTATTGATCTTTACAAAACTGATCCAGATTCTGGAAAGGAGGCTGCGTCAGAATGAGCGGTAATAAGAAAGAAGAAGCGCTGATCCATGTTCAGGGTCTTGGGAAAAGCTTTGGAGCCGTAGATGTATTAAAGGATATCAGTGTAGATATCAATAAAGGCGATGTGGTTTTCGTGATCGGACCTTCCGGATCCGGAAAGAGTACTTTCCTTCGGTGCTTAAACCGTCTGGAGGAGCCCACCAGAGGCCATATTTTCTTTGAGGGAACCGATATCACAGATCCAAAGACAAACATTGATAAGCATCGCCAGAAGATGGGAATGGTATTCCAGCAGTTTAATCTGTTCCCTCATATGGACATTATGAAAAATCTTACCATCGGCCCTGTAAAGCTTCAGGGAATCAGCCAGGAGGAGGCAGAAAAAGAGGCCATGCGGCTGTTAGAGCGCGTGGGGCTGGCAGACCGTGCCCATGCTTATCCCAGCCAGCTTTCCGGAGGACAGAAGCAGCGAATCGCTATTGTGAGAGCTCTCTGCATGAAGCCGGATGTGATGCTCTTTGATGAGCCTACCTCAGCCCTTGATCCGGAGATGGTAGGAGAAGTATTAAACGTTATGCGCGATCTGGCAGAAGAGAAGATGACGATGGTGGTCGTTACCCATGAGATGGGCTTTGCCAGAGAGGTAGCTACCCGCGTTCTGTTTATGGACGGCGGTTATATTATGGAGGAGGCAGCTCCTGAGGAATTTTTCACAAATCCTAAAAATGAGCGTTTAAAGAGTTTTTTAAGCAAGGTATTATAAAACAGGGAATCCTGCGGCTTCGGCGCTGTATGTGCCAGCTGCGGGATTTTTTGATTAAATTCCAATAAATTATGAGAATATTTGATAAAGTCTATTGATAAAAGGTAAAATTGGTATTATCTTAGCTATATACAGCGGCGGTGGTAAAATATGCGCAGCCGGTCTGGGAAAGGAAGAAACTGTATGGGTATAAAAAACAGCGATGACGGAAATAAAAAGCCGTTTCTCTATTATTACATCATCGTCCTTCTGGTCGTGATGGTTTTAAATGCACTTGTATTCCCGTCTATGATGGAACGCTCCATGGAGGTGCCGTTCAGTGAGTTTACGGCTCAGCTGGATGCGGGAAATATCAAAGAGGCATATGTAAGCAGTGACAATACAGAGATTGTTTATTCGTTAAAGCCGGAGGAGGGAGCCAGACCCCAGTGGTCTGCCATAACCTACAAGACAGGAAATATGGTTACGGAAGATGAACTGGAGGCCAAGCTTTCAGCGGCAGGGGTGGAGGTTTATACCAAACAGATCCCGCACAAGGAATCCCCCCTGGTTAATTTTCTGATGACATGGATTTTCCCAATCCTGATGTTTGTAGTCATCGGACAGATTATGGCGCGGATGATGGCAAAGCGCATGGGCGGCGGAAACGCCATGACCTTTGGCAAGTCCAATGCAAAGATTTACGGGGAAAATGAAACCGGCGTTACGTTTCGTGACGTGGCTGGAGAGGAAGAGGCCAAGGACGCTTTAAAGGAGATTGTAGATTTCCTTCACAATCCGGAAAAATATGCGGATATCGGAGCCAATCTGCCAAAGGGCGCTCTTTTGGTAGGCCCTCCCGGAACGGGAAAAACCCTTCTTGCAAAGGCTGTGGCAGGCGAAGCCCATGTTCCGTTTTTTTCCATTTCCGGTTCAGAATTTGTAGAGATGTTTGTGGGTATGGGCGCTGCCAAGGTGAGAGATCTCTTTAAGCAGGCCAATGAAAAGGCTCCCTGTATTGTGTTTATTGATGAGATCGATACCATCGGAAAGAAGCGCGACGGCGGCGGTATGAGCGGAAATGATGAGAGAGAGCAGACCTTAAATCAGCTTCTGACAGAGATGGACGGCTTTGACGGAAAGAAGGGCGTGGTAATCCTCGCGGCAACCAACCGTCCGGAATCCCTGGATCCGGCCCTGCTGCGTCCGGGACGGTTTGACCGCCGGGTACCGGTAGAGCTGCCTGATTTAAAGGGAAGAGAGGCAATTTTAAAGGTACACGGACAGAAGGTTAAGATGTCCGATGATGTAGATTATAATGCCATTGCCAGGGCTACGGCAGGAGCCAGCGGCGCAGAACTTGCAAATATTGTCAATGAGGCTGCGCTGCGGGCGGTGCGCTTTGGAAGAAAGGCGGTGTGCCAGGAGGATCTTCAGGAAAGTGTGGAAACCGTCATTGCAGGCTACCAGAAGAAAAACGCGGTGATTCCGCCGGATGAGCGCCGGATCGTGGCGTACCATGAGGTGGGACACGCTCTGGTAGCGGCCTGTCAGACCCACAGCGCTCCCGTTCAGAAGATTACCATAATTCCAAGAACTTCAGGAGCCCTTGGATATACCATGCAGGTTGATCAGGGCGAACGGTATCTGATGAGCCGGGATGAGGCGTTAAATAAGATTGCCACCTTTACAGGCGGACGGGCGGCAGAGGAAGTTATTTTCCATTCTATTACCACAGGAGCCTCCAATGATATCGAGCAGGCAACCAAGATCGCAAGAGCCATGGTAACGCGATATGGCATGACGGATGAATTTGACATGGTTGCCATGGAAACGGTGAATAATCAGTATCTGGGAGGAGATACCTCTCTGATGTGCTCTCCGGAAACAGCCAAACGGATTGATGAAAAGGTAGTTCAGATCGTCCGGGAGCAGCATGAAAAGGCAATTCACATTTTAAAGGAAAACGAGACAAAGCTCCATGAGATTGCGGCTTATCTTCTGGATAAGGAGACGATCACCGGGGAAGAGTTTATGGAGATTTTTGAAAAACAGAGCACAGATGGGGAAAATACCTTGAAAGAGGAAGAATAAAAGAAAGATTACAGCCCCGGACGGGTGCAATCGTAAGGTTTTGTTCGATTGCATTTGCTCCGGGGCTGTGTTATGATGAAGCACCCGAACATATGTACTAAATTAAGAAAGGCAGGTAAGACAGATGAGCAGTATTTTGGAGCAGCTGTATGCGGGAGATTTAACTCCGGCAGAAAACGTGATTCAGGGAAATGAGGAGTATGACCGGCTGTGCAGACAGTCAGTTCAGGAAATCGAGGAATTTTCAAAAAAGCTGGACGATGAAAGCCGAAAGAGTTTTGATGCGCTGTTAGAGCATTATCTGGAGCTGACTTATATAGAAAAAAGCCAGACCTTCTGTGACGGATTTCGTCTGGGAGCCGGAATTATGTGCGAGGTTTTTAAAGGAAGGGAATGTCTGTGCAGATAGGAATTTCCTTTTTTGTAATATCGAACAAATGTTTGAAAAACAGGCTTTGATGTGATATACTGATTGCATCAAATGATTTTAGGAGTTTACGCCATGGCAAAGCAATACATTAAGATCCGGGGAGCCGGCGAACATAATCTGAAGCATGTTTCCGTGGATATTCCCAGAGATGAGCTGGTGGTTTTGACGGGCCTTTCGGGCTCTGGAAAATCTTCACTGGCGTTTGACACGATTTATGCAGAGGGACAGAGACGCTATATGGAATCCCTGTCCTCCTATGCCCGTCAGTTTTTAGGACAGATGGAAAAGCCGGATGTAGAAAGCATTGAAGGCCTGTCTCCGGCCATTTCCATTGATCAGAAATCCACGAACCGTAATCCGCGCTCCACGGTGGGTACGGTGACAGAGATTTATGATTATATGAGGCTTCTTTATGCCAGAGTGGGAATCCCCCATTGTCCGAAGTGCGGAAGGGAGATTCACAAGCAGACCATTGATCAGATGGTAGACCAGATTATGGCTATGCCGGAGCGTACAAGGCTGCAGCTGTTAGCGCCTGTGGTCCGGGGACGGAAGGGAGAGCATGTAAAGGTTCTGGAGCAGGCCAGAAAAAGCGGTTATATGCGTGTACGGATTGATGGAAATCTCTATGAGCTTTCTGAGGAGATTCATCTTGAAAAGAATATCAAACACAATATAGAGATCGTGGTAGACCGTCTGGTAGTGAAAGAAGGGATTGAAAATCGTCTGACAGACTCCATTGAGACGGTTATGGCCTTAAGCGGCGGCCTGATGACGGTAGATGTGATCGGAGGGGAGCCAGTTAATTTCAGCCAGAGCTTTTCCTGTCCGGACTGCAATATCAGTATCGATGAGGTAGAGCCGAGGAGTTTTTCCTTTAACAATCCCTTCGGAGCCTGTCCGGAGTGTTTTGGACTGGGCTATAAGATGGAGTTTGATGAAAACCTGATGATTCCAGATCCGTCTCTTTCGATTAACCAGGGCGCTATCGTAGTTTTAGGCTGGCAGTCCTGTACGGATAAGGGGAGCTTTACCCGGGCGATCCTGGACGCTTTGGCAAAAGAGTACCACTTTGATCTGGATACCCCCTTTGAGGCATATCCCAAGGAAATCCATGATATCCTGCTGTACGGCACCGGAGGGCATGAGGTAAAGGTGCGCTATAAAAGCCAGAGAGGCGAAGGCGTCTATGATGTGGCCTTTGAGGGGCTGATTGAAAATGTCAGCCGCCGTTACAAGGAAACCTTTTCTGAGGCCTCCAAGGCAGAATATGAGACGTATATGCGCATTACGCCCTGTCCGGTCTGCCGCGGACAGAGACTGAAAAAGGAATCTCTGGCGGTAACGGTGGGGGATAGGAACATCTATGAAGCCACTAATATGTCCATTGTGAAGTTTAAGGAGTTTATGGATGAGCTGAAGCTGACCCCTATGCAGCAGACCATCGGAGAGTCTATTTTAAAGGAGATTCGTGCCAGGATCAGCTTTCTCATTGATGTGGGACTGGATTATCTGTCTCTTTCGCGGGCTACGGGCACCTTATCTGGCGGAGAGGCCCAGCGCATCCGTCTGGCAACGCAGATCGGTTCCGGTCTGGTGGGCGTGGCATACATTCTGGATGAGCCAAGCATCGGCCTTCACCAGAGGGACAATGACAAGCTCTTAAAGACCCTTTTTCACCTGCGGGATCTTGGCAACAGTGTCCTGGTAGTGGAGCATGATGAGGATACCATGCGGGCGGCGGATTGTATTGTAGATATTGGCCCCAGGGCCGGTGAACATGGAGGGCAGATCGTAGCGGTAGGTACGGCAGAAGAAATTATGGCAAACCCGGATTCTATTACAGGGGCCTACTTAAGCGGCCGCATCCGCATTCCTGTGCCGGAAAAGCGTCGGCCCCCTGCTGGCTGGATTACAGTACGAAAGGCGGCGGAGAACAATCTGAAAAATATTGATGTATCCTTCCCGCTGGGAGTGATGACCTGCGTTACAGGTGTATCCGGATCAGGAAAGAGTTCTCTTGTAAATGAGATTCTGTATAAAGCCCTGGCGAAAAAGCTGAACCGGGCGAGAACCATACCGGGAAAGCATAAGTGTATAGAAGGCACGGAACAGCTGGACAAGGTTATTGCCATTGACCAGTCTCCAATTGGACGCACTCCCAGATCTAATCCGGCCACCTACACAGGAGTATTTGATTTGATCCGCGATCTGTTTGCCTCTACCAGTGACGCCAAAGCCAGGGGATACAGCAAGGGACGTTTTAGCTTTAACGTAAAGGGCGGACGCTGTGAGGCCTGCTCCGGCGACGGGATCATCAAGATTGAGATGCATTTTCTTCCGGATGTATATGTGCCATGTGAGGTCTGCGGCGGAAAGAGGTATAACAGGGAGACTCTGGAGGTGAAGTATAAGGGGAAGAACATTTATGATGTGTTAAATATGACGGTGGAGGATGCTCTGACGTTCTTTGAAAATGTACCTTCTATTACCAGAAAGATTCAGACCCTTTATGATGTAGGGCTTGGATATATCCGTTTGGGACAGCCCTCTACAGAACTTTCTGGCGGAGAAGCCCAGAGAATCAAGCTGGCGACGGAGCTTTCCAAGCGCGGAACGGGAAGGACCATCTATATTTTGGATGAGCCCACCACAGGGCTTCACTTTGCCGATGTTCATAAACTGATTGAGATTCTCCGGCGCTTATCTGATGGTGGAAATACAGTAGTAGTGATTGAACATAATCTGGATGTGATCAAGACAGCTGATTATATTATTGATATAGGACCCGAAGGCGGAGACAAGGGCGGTACGGTGATCGCAAAGGGAACGCCGGAAGAAGTATCAGAAAGCCCGGTATCATATACAGGAAGATATATAAAGAAATATCTTATGTAAATGTTTTCGGCATAGATGAGTTTCAGGCTTCTTCGGAAGCCTGAAATTGTCTAAATATTCGCTTTTAATCACACAAATCGGAAAAAATCCTGCTGAGAAAAAATAAAACAAAAAATCTTAAAAAAGTTGTTGACATATGAAGATATGTTTGGTATTATATATCTCGCGCCTGAGAGAGTGCAAGATCGTTTGAAAAAAACGAAAAAATAAATAAAAAAAGTTGTTGACAAATGAAAAACAATCGGTTATAATAAATAACCGTTGCGGACGAAGAGTCACACAACAGCAAAGATCCTTGAAAATTGAAGATTAAACAGTATGTAAAACCCTGAAAATTCTAACAATTCAAAAGGTTTGGTTTAGACCTTAGGATTTGAGAAAATTCAGAACAAAAACCAAGTAAAACGGTTTAAGATAACATTAGCCAAGCTAAGTAATCTTGGACAAGAATCAACTTTAAACATGAGAGTTTGATCCTGGCTCAGGATGAACGCTGGCGGCGTGCCTAACACATGCAAGTCGAGCGAAGCGATTTGACGGAAGTTTTCGGATGGAAGACAAATTGACTGAGCGGCGGACGGGTGAGTAACGCGTGGGTAACCTGCCTCATACAGGGGG